>ENA-OSAI01000066-OSAI01000066.1-marine-sediment-metagenome-genome-assembly--contig:-NODE-66-length-69525-cov-12.991392_pt1 | contig 69525 bp, 71 predicted proteins | sample MGYA00237871_ERZ529316 | MGnify/ENA primary metagenome ERZ529316 (study PRJEB26369, sample SAMN03142814) | marine sediment metagenome | biome: marine; feature: borehole; material: sediment...
ATGCTGAAATCCTTTCCATTACTTTTGACAAAAGAGTAGTTCCGTCAAAAAATAGGGTTAGAGTAGATGTGGTTGTGGAGACCCAGGAAAACATAGGTGTTAAACAGCCTTTGAATATATTAAACTTACCTCAGGTTAAGGAGGAATGAGTTTTTGAAAGAAAAGATTGAAGCACGGATTTACATCGATGATTTTGAAGATGTAAGGAATCTTTTTGGGAATCATGATGAAAACATAAAGCTTATTGAAGAAAACAGCGGTGTTAGCATTGTAACAAGAGGGAGTGAAATTGTCATTATAGGTGACAGAGAAAAGGTAAAGAAGACAGAAAATCTTATTAACAACCTTATGAAGATTGCTAAGAAAGGTCATGTGTTAACGGAACAACAGGTTAGGTACACTATGGCTCTTGCTGATGGTGGCGATAGTGGAAGAGTGGTGGACCTGGTTGATGATAATGTGTGTATAACGGCAAGAGGTAGAAAAATTAGGCCCAAAACCCTGGGTCAAAAAGCCTACATCGATGCTATTAAAAAACATGATATAGTTTTCGGTATTGGGCCTGCAGGCACAGGCAAAACATATTTGGCTATGGCTATGGCTGTTACGGCTTTTAGGAACAAAGAGGTAAACAGAATAATTTTAACAAGACCTGCCGTTGAAGCCGGGGAAAAACTGGGTTTTTTGCCAGGAGATGTACAGGAAAAAGTGGATCCCTATCTCAGACCGCTGTATGATGCCCTTTATGATATTCTGGGTATTGATACATTCCGGAAATACATGGAAAGAGGTATGATAGAGGTTGCTCCCCTGGCCTATATGCGGGGAAGAACCCTGGATGATTCCTTTATTATTCTGGATGAAGCTCAGAATACCACTTCTGAACAGATGAAGATGTTTTTGACCCGATTGGGATTTGGTTCTAAAGCTGTTATAACCGGTGATATAACTCAAGTTGACTTACCTAAAGGCAGTTTTTCCGGCCTGCAGGAAGTAAGGGAAATATTAAAGGGAATCAGAGGTATAAAATTTATTTATTTAACGGAAAAGGATGTTGTAAGGCATCCGTTGGTCCAGGAGATTATAAAAGCATACGACCTGTATCCCAAACCTGGCAGTAAAAACAGTTCTCCAGCTTAAGGAGGAGAAGCTCCATTGCAAAATTTAAAAGAGATGCGGGTAAAAAAAAGAAGGTCTTTTTTCTTAAAAGGAGCATGGATCAAAAAACTGTTGATAGAAACTGCTATATTCATTCTTTTATCTATTATTGTTGTGTCGAGTATTACTCCAGAAAGTTACAATATTAAAGTTGGGGATATAGCACCCTCGGATATCAAATCACCCAAAGAAGCGGTTAACAATATTGCTACTAAAAAACTTCAGGAAGAAGCTGCGGCTAAAGTTTATAAAAAATACAGCCTTGATATGAGCATCACCAAAAATGTTGAAAACAAGACAAAACAAGTGTTTGAAATATGTTATGAAATACGGTCACAAACTGATATGAATGCTGAAGCCAAACTGAACCTTTTAAGAGAAAAGGTTCCTCTTGAATTGACTGAGGAAAGCTATAATACCCTTTTAAGCAGCGACCTTGAAGACTTAAAAAAACTTGAGAATTACCTGCAGAACGTCATAAAGGAATTGATGAGTGCGGGGATAAAAGAAGATGGAATTGATAAAGCCAAAGCACTGGTAATAGCACAAATCAGAACCTTTAAAACTACTCACGATCTTAGAAGTTTGGGAGAAGATATCGCTCTGACTGTTATTAAACCGAACATGGTATATGATAAAATTTCTACTGAAAAAGCTAAATTGGAAGCCATTAATTCTGTAGAACCTGTTAAAATTTCAAAAGGCGAAATAATTGTCCAAAAGGGTCATAAAATAACAAAAGAGCAGTATGACTTATTAAAGGATTTAGGCTTATTAGCTGAGGGCCGCATAACAAAACTTACTGTTTCCTTAGGAGGAATAAGCTTTGCCCTTTTGCTCCAGCTTCTGGGTATAATATATATATATCAGTTCTGCAGGGATATTTTTAAGAGCAGGGAACTTCTTACTCTTGTCGGTCTTATTATGATAGTAATTTTAATGCTGGCAAAGGGAGTTGCTCATCTTTCCGGTTATCTGATACCTGTTGCAGCAGGGTCTATCCTTATCGCAATTTTGCTAAATCCCCAGGTTGCTATACTGATAAACTTAATTATTGCTGTTTTGGTCGGCTTGATTACGGGAAACAATTATTATTACACTGTGGTTGCGTTAATCGGAGGTACCATTGCAGTTTTTAGTGTATCAAGGGTAAGTCAGCGTTCAGATTTGACCAGAGCAGGTCTTTTTGTTGCTGCTGCAAACATGGTTACAATTGCCAACCTGGGTATTATGCTGGGCAAGACCCTGGTAGAAGTATTACAACAAAGTGTATGGGGAATAATAAATGGAATTTTTTCGGCAGTTTTGGCTATAGGTTTTTTGCCCTACCTGGAATATGCTTTTGGAATCACTTCATCAGTGAAACTCCTGGAGCTGTCTAATCCCAATTATCCCCTTTTAAAAAGACTCCTGGTGGAAGCTCCAGGCACATATCACCATTCCATTATAGTAGGCAATTTGGCTGAAGCTGCTGCAGAAGCCGTTGGAGGTGAGCCTTTGCTTGCCAGAGCTGGAGCTTTCTATCATGATATTGGTAAACTAAAGAGACCCTATTTTTTCATTGAAAACCAGTTAACAGATGAAAACCCTCATGATAAAATTTCACCATCCCTGAGCAGCCTTATTATTATTTCACATGTTAAAGATGGACTGGAAATTGCTAAAAAATATAAGCTTCCCAGGGTTATTCAGAATATAATAGCACAGCATCATGGTACAACTCTTCTAAATTATTTTTTTAACAAAGCCTTGAATCAGGAAGCTAATAACAACCCATCGGTGAATGAAAAGAGTTTCACATACCAGGGACCAAAACCGCAGACGAAAGAAGCAGCTATAGTTATGCTTGCAGATTGTGTAGAAGCAACTGTAAGGTCAATGGGAAAACTCACCAAAGGGAAAATAGAAGGTATGGTTAGAAAAATAATTAGAGATAGGCTTAATGAAGGCCAATTGGATGAATGTGATTTAACATTAAAAGATTTGGATAAGATTGCAAGGGTGTTTTCAAAGGTTCTATCCGGTATATTTCATACCAGAATAGAGTATTCTGATGAACTTTCTAAAATCGAAGGAGGAAAGCTGCATGGCGATAGTAATACAAAACAACAGCAGCATAAAAAATGATAACATCCGGGAAATAATCATTGAAGCTGCCGAAAAGACGTTGGAAGCTAGGGGTATCTCCAAAGATGATGTAGAAATAAGTGTGGTAGTAATGGATAATGATGGCATTCAGGAATTAAATAAGAAATACAGGGGGTTGGATTGCCCGACAGATGTTTTGTCTTTCCCTATGTATGAGCATACCGTTCAGATACTCGATGCTATCAAAGAATTCAGGGAAGTACTTTTGGGAGATGTAATCATATCCTTAGAAAAAGCTGGGGAACAGGCTGAAGAGTATGGCCATTCTGTGGAAAGAGAAATCAGTTTTTTGGTAGTTCATGGAGTTTTGCATCTTCTCGGGTTCGATCACAAGGAAGAGGAACAGAGAAAAATTATGCGGCAGGAGGAAGACAAAATTCTTAATATGCTTAACATGTAAAAATGAAGAAATGGGGTTACAGAATGAGGAACAGAAGTTTTTTTGAAAGTTTCTATTATGCATTCCAGGGAATAATTTACAGTTTTAACACCCAGAAAAATATGAAAATCCACTTTGCCATTGGAGCTTTTGTGCTGCTGTTTTCTAGTTTTTTGGGTTTAACGGTAATCGAGGTCCTGATAATATGTTTTGCTGTCTTTTTAGTCATTATTACCGAAATGATTAACACAGCCATTGAAAAGACTATTGATATGATCACACAAGATTACCATCATCTGGCAAAGATAGCGAAAAATGTAGCAGCCGGTGCTGTTTTGATGGCTTCAATAAACGCCCTCATAGTGGGCTGTTTTGTTTTGCTTCCAAAACTCATACACTACTTTTTTTAAGTTTTAGGAAACATCCACATACCGTTAAAAGAGAAATGACTTTTTTACCTTGCCATAGAAAAGATGGGGTTGGAATGTTTTCATTACACTTCTCAAAACAACACAGAGTAAATCGATTTTAAAATCAGGCGTACAACATAGAAAGGGAGATTTTAATGACCAGCAGGAAATTTAATCTTCTTTTATCATTGTTTGTTGTGCTATTCTTTCTCTTTTCTTTAACAGCAGGCTGTTCATCTCAAAAAGTTATCCAGGAGAAAGAAGAAAATCAGCTCCAGACAGAGGCAGATGCTCGAGAAAATCTACCAGCACAGTCTTCAGAAGAAGTCAAAACGGGAGGTGAACCGAAAACAGTTGATCCCACCAGATGTCCGCTGTGTGGAAGAACAGTATCCAGGCATGAGATCTTCAAAAGACCCATAGCTGTGATGATAGAAAACCACCCTAAAGCCAGACCGCAATCCGGCCTGGATGAAGCCGATATAGTGTATGAAATGCCTGTAGAAGGCGGGATCAGCCGTTTCATGGCAATTTACCTCCATAGTGATAAGAGCAGAATCGGACCCGTTAGAAGTTCCCGACCCTATTATCTGGATAAACTCCTGGAGTATGAAGGTATATATGTATATTTTGGCGGCAGTCCCCAGGCATGGGAGGACATAGCAAGACTGAAAATTGAAGGGATAAATGGCATTTATGATGGTCTTACCTTCTGGAGAGACGAATCACGGAAAAAACCGCACAATGCTTACACAAGCATTAAAAAAATAAAACGTACTTCCGAGATGAAGGGATATGATAGGGACGTGAATTTCAAGCACTTTAAATTCTGCGAAGGAGAAGAGGTTCCTGAAGGCGAAAAAGCTGAAACAGTTATACTCAAGTTCTCCCCTTTTAAATACACAGTAAAATATGAGTATAATAGACACAAGGGCGGGTATTTGCGATACATGGATAACAAACCCCATATAGATCGAGAAACCCATAAACAGCTTTCAGCTGAAAACATAATTATTCAGAAAGCAAAAACAATGGTTATTCCGGGAGATGATGCCGGTAGGCTCAACATACAGTTAGTTGGTAAAGGGGAAGGATATTACATATCTAAAGGTAACTGCATAAAAATTACATGGGAGAAAAAGTCCCGAAAAGGTTATACATATTTTTATGATACGAAAAATAAAGAGATAACCTTAAATCCCGGCACTACCTGGATACAGATAGTTCCTTATAATGCCGAGGTTCAGATACAGTAAAGGGGGTCAAAAAGTGGATGCAAAAAAGTTGCTGGAAGAAGCTAACAAAGGGAAGGAGAAAGCATATGTTCCCTATTCGGGTTTTCGAGTAGGAGCTGCACTGCTTACGAAAAAGGGAACAATTTACACAGGATGCAATATAGAAAATGCTTCCTACAGTGTAACGATATGTGCTGAAAGGACAGCTTTATTTAAGGCCGTTTCCGAAGGAGAAAGGGAATTTGAAGCCATTGCCGTGGTTTCCGATAGTTCTCACTGGAGTTATCCCTGTGGCAGCTGTCTCCAGGTATTAAGAGAGTTTTCCGGGGATTTAAAAATCATTGTGGGGAATAATAAAGGTGATTATGAGGTGAAGGGTATTCATCAGCTGTTCCCTTTTCCCTTTACACCTGATACAATGGAATAGCTGACCTATACTGCTCAAAAGCTCTAAACTTCCTTTGTGATTAATACTTGGCTCATTCGAAGAGGCTGCAGTATATTTGAAGAAGGGTAAAAAAGCAGTAGGTTATCTAGCCGAGCAGCATTGTTTGTTCTGAGTAAAGCGGAGGAGAAGGAGTTTCCACGTACCGTAAGGCCGACCAGAGGAGGATTTGCGTAGAGCTTTTTAAATGAAACCTGGCACTTGACTCAATACTAAAACAATACTCCTGTATATCGATACTTTATTCAAATCTAATTCAATAAGTATATACTAAAAGTAAATACCAAGTTGAGTCCCGCGTAAAGGACGAAATCGGACCGGGTTTCAAAGGGGCATCCAACTTCCCAATCCTTTTGGGGAGTGCATTATAGTAAAAGTAACTGTATACGGAGGAGTACGGTATGGCTTTTAAATCTGGTTTTGTTTCAATAACAGGAAGACCGAATGTGGGAAAATCATCCCTTCTTAATAAATTATTAGGTCAGAAAGTTGTTATAACCTCTCCCAAACCCCAGACAACCCGAAACAGCATTAGAGGTGTATTAACAGCTGCCGGGTATCAAATAGTTTTTATCGACACACCCGGAATACACAAACCCAGAAACAGCTTAGGAGAATACATGGTCCAGAAGGCTCAACAATCCCTCACTGAAGTGGATGTGGTTTTGTTTTTAACAGATGTTGAGGGAATTGGTAAAGGGGATAGATACATCATAAATACCTTTAAACAGATAAAAACACCTGTTGTTCTGGCTATCAACAAGATTGATCTTGTTTCACAAAAGAAGGTAGAGGCGCTTATACAACAATATCAAACCAGCTTTGAGTTTAAGCAGATCATCCCTATTTCAGTCCTGGAAGACAAAAACTTAAACACAGTTATAAATACTCTGGTTGATCTGCTACCCGAAGGTCCCCGATACTATCCTGAAGACATGGTTACAGACCAACCGGAGAGATTTATCATTTCTGAACTTATCCGTGAAAAGGTTTTAAACTTAACAGGCGAGGAAGTTCCCCATGGTGTAGCTGTTGAGGTGGAAGAAATAGCGGAAAAAGAGGATAAAAACCTGGTATATGTCAGGGCGACAATATATTGTGAAAGGGATTCTCATAAAGGCATTTTGATTGGAAAATCCGGTAGAATGTTAAAACAGATAGGAGAAAAATCAAGACAGGATATAGAGAAACTTCTGGGGGCCAGAATCTTTTTGGATTTATGGGTTAAAGTCAAAAAAAACTGGAGAAAAAACCAGATCTATGTAAGAAACTTCGGATATAAAGATTAAAAGAAAGCGGGGAAACTCATGAGCCTCTACACAACCGAAGGCATAGTTTTAAAACACAGAAGCATGGGTGAAGCAGACAAAGTTTTGACCATTATAACTAGAGATGGTGGGAAAGTGAGGGCTGTAGCGTCAGGGGTGAAAAGACCTAGAAATCGGCTTACCGGAGGAACCCAGCTCTTTACTTACAGTGATTTTCTGATATTCAGTGGTAAAAATCTAGATAGAATAAGCCAGTGTGAAATAAAACATTCTTTTAGAAAAATAAGAGAAGATCTCTACAAGTTTGCCTATGCTTCTTATATTGCTGAACTGACTTCGGAATTTGTAATGGAAGGTATATCAAACCCTCACCTCTTTTTTCTTTTGTTAAAAACTTTGTATAATCTAGAAAAAGAAGATGATGTTGAGCTCATAACATGCATGTTTGAAACCAAACTGCTTTTGGTTTCAGGCTTGTGCCCTCATATAGATAAACACTGTATTGTATGCGGGGATTCCATTGTTGCCCAACCATTTTTCAGTGCCAGAGAAGGTGGTGTCATCTGTAAAAAGTGTGCTGTAAAAGATACCAGCAGTTTTAAGGTTTCTCTTGAGACTTTAAAAACTCTGAATACACTGTTACGCATAAAATTTAAAGCTTTGAAAGGTTTAAACTTAACCAAAAAAGAAAAGAAAGAGACACGGCAAATCCTCATGAGCTTTTTGATGTACCATATTGATAAAAAACTAAAATCCATGTATTTCCTCGATAAGATTATGGAAAACTAAATAAAAAAGGGGGAGTAGACCTTTGGATATAACCCTTGAGAAAATCGATATAATTCGTTCAAGAACTGGTGTATCATATCAAAAAGCGAAAGAAGCCCTGGAACACTCCAATGGCGATGTGGTGGATGCCTTGATCTATTTAGAAAATCAAGAAAAAACCTGGAAAGAAGAAATAACGGTTAAAAGTTCTGAACTCATATCCAGGATAAAACAACTGGTTTACCAGGGAAACATTACAAAAATAAAGGTCAAACATGGAGATAAAGTTTTAGTAGATATTCCCGTAACAGCAGGAGCTGTAGGAGTGCTGTTGGCACCACAGATTGCTATCCTTGCGGTTATTGCTGCCCTTGTTACAAAGTGCACCCTTGAGATTTATAAGCGAGAAGGGAATAATAAGGAACAACAGGTCAACCCATCAGAATAATTCTGATGGGTGTTTTTTTAAACAAGAGAAAATTTTTTAAAATTCAGAATCAATTTAAAAAGAGGAACTGAGGCGGTTATATAGTATATACTATATATAAAAAGTAAAAATAAAGTGTAACACAATTTGCAGGAAAGGCAGGTGAATTGATATAGAATTAACTTCAAGACAGGAAAAAATAATACAAATTGTTAAAAAAAATGAACCCATAACCAGTGAAAGCATTGCTGAAAAGCTAAATCTCACACGATCAGCGTTAAGACCGGATCTTGCTATTTTAACAATGTCGGGAATACTGGAAGCAAGACCAAGAGTGGGATATTTATATGCTGGAAAGTCGATTTTTAATTTTGTATCAAAACAGATAAGAAAAGTCAAGGTTAACGAAATAAAAAGTGTGCCTGTAGTCATACAGGAGAACACTTCGGTATATGATGCTATTGTAACACTGTTTTTAGAAGATGTAGGAACTCTTTTCATTTCAAATAGCAAAGGATATCTTGCCGGTGTTGTTTCTAGGAAAGACCTGTTAAAAATAGCAATAGGGAAAACCGATGTCCACAATATTCCGGTTGGTGTAATTATGACCAGAATGCCCAACATTATTACTGCTGTCCCCGATGAATCAGTGTATGATGCGGCAGTCAAAATTGTGGAACACCAGATTGATGCTCTTCCTGTAGTTGAACCTGTAGAGACTGAAAAAGGTAATCATATAAAATACAAAATAATCGGTAAGATTTCAAAGACCAACATAACCAAGTTTTTTGTTGAGCTAGGAAAACCTGATGTCTAGATAGAAAGGGAGGGAATGAAAATAGAAAGCGGTATAACACCAACCATATATGTAATTTCGGATTCAATAGGTGAAACTGGAGAATTGGTGGCTAGGGCAGCAGCCAGCCAGTTTAACTCCGGTCGTTTTGATATTAAAAGAATTCCATATGTTACAGACAGGGAATACGTGGATGAAGTAATATCTGAAATAAAAGGGAACAGCAAGGCCATAATAGTGGCTACGATTGTTATTCCAGAAATAAAGGATTATTTAATGCAAAAAGCAGCTGAATTAAATATAGCTGCGATAGATGTTATGGGTCCTGTAATGGAGGCCTTATCAAAAATTTATCCTGCTGCACCCAAATTAAAGCCCGGTTTGGTTCATAAACTGGATGAAGAGTACTTCAAGAAAGTGGAAGCAATAGAATTTGCAGTAAAATATGATGATGGAAAGGACCCCAGGGGTCTTCCCAGGGCAGATATAGTGCTGATAGGTGTTTCCAGAACCTCCAAGACTCCCCTCAGCATGTATCTTGCCCATAAACGGCTCAAGGTAGCAAATGTTCCCATTGTTCCAGAAGTTAGTCCTCCCCAGGAACTCTTCCAGATCCCTTCACACAAGATAATTGGCTTGACTATAAGCCCGGAAAAGCTTCATGAGATCAGACGGGAAAGGCTGAAATCCCTTGGTCTTGATGCCAGAGCTAACTATGCCAATTTTGAACGCATAGTAGAGGAACTGGAGTGTGCCGAAAAACTCTTTAAGAAACTGAAGTGCAGGGTCATCGATGTATCAAATAAGGCCGTTGAGGAAACAGCCAGTGGAGTTTTACAGATCATCAAAAATAAAAGGGGGATATGAACATGAATTCAAGCAAATATGTGTATCAGTTTAAGGAAGGTTCTGCTTCTATGAAAGAACTCCTGGGAGGAAAAGGCGCTAATCTGGCGGAGATGACGAGAATTGGTCTGCCGGTGCCACCCGGGTTCACCATTACCACGGAAGGCTGCAATTACTACTTTGATCGGGGTAGGAAGCTGTCTGAGGAACTTAAAGCAGAAATATTTAAAAACTTGAAACAGCTTGAAGGAATTACAGGGAAAAAATTCGGAGATAAAGAAAATCCCCTTCTTGTTTCCGTAAGGTCAGGAGCAGTTATATCGATGCCGGGAATGATGGATACCATACTAAACCTGGGATTAAATGATACGACATTACATGGTATTGTTAAAGGGACAGGAAATGCGAGGTTCTCATGGGATTGTTATAGAAGATTTATCCAGATGTTCGGTAACATTGTTATGAAAATTGACCATTATAAATTTGAAAATATTATTGAAGGAATTAAAGAAAAAAGAGGGGTTAAATACGATATTGAATTGACTACTGAAGACCTGAAGGAGATCGTGGAACTATACAAGGGTTTGTTTAAACAGGAAACAAAACAGGAATTTCCTCATGACCCTAGGGAACAACTTCTTATGGCTATAAAAGCAGTTTTTGATTCATGGAACAATCAGAGGGCCAGGGTTTATAGAAAACTGCAAAACATACCCGATGACCTTGGTACCGCCGTTAATGTGCAGGCTATGGTCTTTGGAAATATGGGAGATGATTCAGGTACGGGAGTGGGTTTTACCAGGAATCCTTCTACAGGAGAGAAAGAAGTTTATGGGGAATTTCTCATTAATGCCCAGGGTGAGGATGTTGTAGCAGGAATTAGAACTCCCCTTCCCATAAAGGAGCTGGAAAACAAGATGCCTGAAATTTACAAACAATTCGTGGAAGTATGTAGCCTTCTGGAGAGCCATTATAAAGACATGCAGGATATAGAATTTACCATTGAAAAGGGTAAGCTGTATCTTTTGCAGACCAGGACTGGGAAAAGGACCGCAGCAGCTGCTGTTAAGATTGCTGTAGATATGGTAGAAGAGGGTCTTATTAACAAAGAAGAGGCTGTTTTAAGAGTTGAACCAAAACAGGTTGAACAGCTGCTTCACAGGCAGATAGACCCTGATACTCGGTTTGATGTGTTAACAAAGGGGCTCCCGGCATCTCCAGGTGCTGCTTCTGGAATGGTTATATTTGATGCCGATGAAGCTGAAAAATTGGGAGAAGAAGGCCAAAAAGTTATCCTTGTTAGACCGGAAACTACCCCTGATGATATACATGGTATAATTCCTGCTCAAGGTATACTGACGAGCAGAGGGGGGATGACCAGTCACGCTGCCGTTGTTGCTCGAGGTATGGGAAAACCGTGTGTATGCGGTTGTGAAGAAATCAAGATAAATTTGGAAGCTGACAAATTTATTGTTGGAGATACAGTAGTAAACAAAGGAGACATTATTACTATTGATGGTGCTACAGGAAATGTTATCCTGGGTGAAGTAGAAATGATTGATCCTGTGCTGAGTGGTGAGTTTCAGCAGCTGCTGGAATGGGCAGATGAAATTCGACAGCTGGGGGTTAGAGCAAATGCCGATACACCGGAGGATGCTGTTAAAGCCAGGGATTTTGGTGCCGAGGGAATTGGGCTGTGCAGAACTGAGCACATGTTTATGAGCCAGGAGAGGTTGCCCATCGTTCAGGAAATGATTCTCGCTGAGACAAAAGAGGAGCGCGAAAAAGCCCTGAAGAAATTGCTCCCCTTGCAGCAGGGAGATTTCGAGGGCATTTTGAAAGCCATGGAGGGCTATCCTGTTACAATAAGACTGCTTGATCCTCCTCTCCATGAATTTTTACCCAATATAGAAGAGCTTCTTGTTGAAATTACGAAATTAAAAATAACCGGAGAAAACAAAGAGGAGCTGAAGAACAAACAAAGACTGTATAAGAAAGTGAAAAACCTGGCTGAATTTAATCCTATGTTAGGACACCGTGGATGCAGGTTGGGAATTGTGTATCCAGAAATCTATGTAATGCAGGCAAGAGCAATATTCCAGGCAACAGCAAATCTGGTGAAACAGGGTGTAGATGTTAAACCTGAAATAATGATACCTTTAGTGGGCCATAAAAAAGAACTCGAGATTCTTAGAGAATTGGTTGTAGAAACTGCTGAAGCAATAATGGCTGATACACAAACCCGTTTTGATTTCAAGGTGGGTACAATGATAGAAATACCAAGGGCGTGTGTTACAGCTGATGAAATTGCAGAAGCAGCAGATTTCTTCTCTTTTGGGACCAACGATTTGACCCAGACTACCTTTGGTTTTAGCAGGGATGATGCGGAGGGGAAATTTTTACATCATTACATAAGCAAAAAAATTCTATCTGAAAACCCCTTTGCGGTACTGGATACTAAAGGAGTAGGTTCATTAATCGATACTGCTGTAAAATTGGCGCGTGCCATTAAAGGCTATCTTAAAATCGGTATATGTGGTGAACACGGTGGCGATCCTACATCTATTGAGTTCTGCCACAATATTGGATTGGATTATGTAAGCTGTTCACCCTATAGAGTTCCAATAGCCCGGCTGGCTGCTGCCCATAGTGCCATAAAAAGCAAAAATAAAAAATAAGTGCCGAACATCTGGGCACTTATTTTTTATTTAAGGGAGGAAAGCTTAAATCTGTGTAGAAATACTTTAAATACATACTTACTTGTTGTATGAGGAGAAGATTTTATGAACCCGAGACAAAGGACAGAGCTGATAGAGAGAAGGACCTTATCAATATATGCATCTTTGAGCAGTAATACTAAAGGTCGGAAAATTCCAGAAAAGAAGTGTGATGTAAGAACGGATTTCCAGAGGGATAGAGATAGGATTATACATTCCAAGGCCTTTCGCAGGCTAAAACATAAAACTCAGGTCTTCATTTCCCCCGATGGAGACCATTACCGCACAAGATTGACCCACACTCTGGAGGTGGCTCAGATTGCTAGAACCATCGCTAGAGCTTTAAGACTGAATGAAGACCTGACTGAGGCTGTTGCTTTGGGCCATGATCTTGGTCATACACCTTTTGGGCATGCTGGTGAAGAAGTTTTAAACCAATTGTATTCAAAAGGTTTTAAACACAATGAACACAGCTTGAGGGTTGTGGATTATTTAGAACAGGATAGGGGTTTGAACCTTACGTGGGAAGTCAGAGATGGAATATTAAATCACACCGGGCCTAAGGATCCCGAAACCCTTGAAGGTCAGATTGTGAAAATAGCCGATAGAATAGCCTACATCAATCATGATATTGATGATGCCATTAGGGCAGGAATAATCAGTTTGGATGATTTACCTGAAGCTTGTATTGAGTATTTTGGGGACACTCATAAAAAACGGATAGATTCCATGGTGAAGGATTTAATTAATACAAGCAGAGGTAAGAGCAGAATAAGAATGAGTGATGAAGCATGGAAGCACATGGAGATTTTAAGAAAATTCATGTTTGACAAGGTGTATATAGGCTCTCCAGCCAAAAGGGAAGAAAGACAGGCCAAACTGCTTTTAACCCGTTTGTATCAATATTTTTTACAGGAACCTAATGAATTACCGCCAGAATACCTCAACAAAGTTGAGGAAAGAGGGTTAGAAAGGACAGTCTGTGATTATGTGGCTGGGATGACTGACCGATATGCGTTATACATTGCATATACCAAATTGGGCCTCGATAGTGTAAAGAAATTTGTTTTTCCAAGGAATGGGTTTTTATGTTAATACCCAAGTTTGGAGCAAAAATTTACCAGTTCTTATCCAACAAGAGTTTCAGCGATTGTTAACGAAAAATAATAGCAAAATCAAATTAGACTCTTAAACCCTTGATTTTATTGGATCTTCAACGAACAAAAAGATTTTTCTCTACTACGTTTTCAAGGGAGAAAGCTCGCAACCCTTAGTATAACTGGTGTTGGAAAAAAATGTCGCCAAACTTGGGTTAATAGCAAAAAACAGAAATTATTATCAGTATATTTGATATAAAATAAAGTATAATAAAAAGAAGTTAAGAAATTTAACAAAAATTTAACTTTATAGGGAGGAATAACCTCATAGAATGTAGAATAATCCTTTAATAAACTTTTTTACAAGTAAATTTAAGGTTGCTGATGGTAAGATAAGAATAATCGTAGACGCAGATTCCTGTCCTGTAAAGGTTTAATTACTGGTTTGCTCAGAAATATGGTATTAAAGCAATTATGTTAGTAAATGTTTCAAATTATATTAGCACTACAACGCAAAACAATATATAAAAATATTCCAACCCGCCAAGAGCCCAAATTGAACAATAAACCTTCGCTGCATAGCTTGTAGTATCTTTCTATGGGATGGATAGGCGTATTGATTTTTTTTACCGATAATTAACGATACTAACAGCTTTGTTGGCTGCTAATCTATCGTGACTTAAAACAGCAATGGTAAGTGTCTAGCCCGGGGTAGAGTTAAAGCGGGAAAGCCATAATTGTTCATAACCCGATTTGGTAATGTCTTGGTAGAACCAGTTTAGGTCTCCGAAACTCATCATACGAATCTTACCATATTTTCTTAAAATTGTATGGTAACGGATTTATTGCCTTGTAGTGTTTGAATTGATGAAGAGCTTGTGGATGCCAGGATAGTGGATGACAGTTTTCAACAGGTAGATATTGTGATAACCAATTATGCTGAAAAAAATGATATCATTGTTACGCAGGATTTTGGCCTTGCTGCTCTGGTTTTGAGTAAGGAGTGTTGTGCTATTTCACCGAGAAGAATGATATATACAATTGAAAACATGGATAATCTTCTCATGTTAAAACATATAAAAGTAAAATTCAGAAAGGGAGGAGGTAAAACAAGAAGGCCTCAAAAGTTTTTGAGGTCTTGCGGGGAAAAGTTTGCAAATAATCTGATTAAATTGATTAAAGGAACAAAACCTCATCTCCCCTGAATTTTGAGATGGGGCTTGTTATTTTTTAAAGAAAAAATAGAATAGCGAAAACATATTCAAACGCGGGTGGTTGATTTGAGATATTCTCAGGAGCTTTTAGAGGAAATAAGGGTTAAAAACGATCTGGTAGAAGTGGTTTCAGAATATGTTGCTTTAAAAAAAACAGGTAAAAACTATAAAGCGCTGTGTCCTTTCCATTCAGAAAAAACTCCTTCTTTTACAGTAAATCCGGATAAACAGCTGTTTCACTGCTTTGGCTGTGGAATAGGAGGAAATATATACCATTTTATAATGAAGATGGAAAACATTACCTTCCCGGAAGCTGTAGAATTTTTAGCAGACAGGGTAGGCATGACCTTACCTGAAAAAAATCATACAAAACAGTCCGAAAAATATAAAGAGAAAAAACGTATACACAAAATCAATTCAAAGGCGGCTCATTACTTTTATAAGAATCTTGTTAGCAGTGATGAAGGAAAAAGGGCATTAGATTACCTGACCAAAAGAGGAATCAAACCAGATACAATAAAAGCTTTTGGGCTCGGATATGCAAGGCGAGAATGGGACGATTTGATGAAGTTCTTAATTTCCCTGGGTTATGGTATAAAGGAAATTGCCCGATCCGGTTTGATTGTAGCAAGAAAGGGTAAAAGTGGTTTCTATGATAGATTTAGAAACAGAATAGTGTTTCCTATTTTTGATTTACACAACAATGTTATAGGTTTTGGAGGAAGGGTTTTGGATGATTCTATACCCAAGTATCTCAATTCTCCAGAGACTGAGGTTTTCAACAAAAGATTCAACCTGTATGGATTGAACAATGCCAAATCACATTGTAGAGAAAAAGGTCTAATAATTGTAGAAGGCTACATGGATGTAATTTCCCTTTATCAGCAGGGAATAAAAAATGCAGCAGCTACTTTGGGAACAGCTCTTACCAAAGAACAGGCTAGGTTAATAAGAAGATATACCGATAGGGTTTATGTAGGATATGATGCAGACGAAGCAGGCATGGCAGCTGCTTTTAGAGGTCTGGATATTCTGAGGGACGCCGGATTGGATGTAAGGGTGATACAACTTCCTTCCGGCTTGGATCCGGATGACTTTATCAAGGAAAAAGGTAAAGAAGCCTTTTTTATATTGATGGCCCGGGCTTTACCATTAATGGATTTTAAAATTAAGGTAATAAAAAAAGGATATGATTTAAACTCTGTCGAAGATAAAAATATGTTTATAAATGAGATCATACCTCATTTAATAAAAATTGATAGCATGATCGAAAGGGATGGCTATATCAAAAAAATATCAGAAATGACTGATATTCAGGAAGAAGCCATTCGTATGGAGTTGAGAAAACACATACGTAAAAACCTGCCAAATTATGCTATCAAGAGTATAAAAGGGAAAAAGTGGTATAATAATAAGAATAAAAGCAACATTACAGGTAAGGGATGGCAAAGTGCAGAAAAATACCTGCTAAAGGCCATGATTAATCAAAAACGGTATTTTGAGGTTATTAAACAAGCTATTAAACCAGAAGATTTCCAGGATGAATCCAATAGACAAATTGCAGCTCTTGTTTACGATATATATGATAAAGGTGAAGAGGTAGTTTTTGCGATATCAATTAACGAGATGCAGGAAAATCTAAAAAATGAAATTTCAAAGCTTGTTGCTGATGAAGATGCTGATATAGATGAAAACACTGTTAAAGGATGCATTCAGAGGGTAAAAAAAGAAAAAATAAACAAACAATTAAAGGAAACAATTCAACAGATCAAAAACTGTGAAAAACAGGGAGATAATGAGAATTTGATGCTCCTGTTATCTAAATATAAGAAACTATCTAAAGAATTAAAGACATTGTAGATGCGGCTTTTGCTTAGCGGAAGGAGGGACAAAAATGGTAAAAGCGACAGATGGAATCGTTAAAGAAGCCCTTGATATACTTTTTAAAAAAGGCAAGGAAAAGGGTCGGATAACCTATCAAGAAATAATTGAAGCGTTAGGAGACATAGAACTTGAACCTGATCAAATTGATAAAATTTATGAAACCCTTGAAAAAGAAGGTATAGATATAACAAATGAGGATGAAAATGAAGAGAAAACCAGCGAAGATATTGATGAAAAAGGTGAGATTTCCGCTCCTATTGGAATCAATATAGATGACCCTGTAAGAATGTATCTGAAGGAAATAGGTAAGATACCTCTTCTCACTCCTGAAGAAGAAATCGAACTGGCCAAAAGAATTGAAAAGGGTGATATGGAAGCAAAAAGGAAGCTTGCAGAAGCCAATCTACGCTTGGTTGTAAGCATAGCCAAAAGATATGTAGGGAGAGGTATGCTCTTTTTAGACCTTATTCAGGAAGGAAATCTTGGGTTGATTAAGGCTGTGGAAAAATTTGATTACAGGAAAGGTTACAAATTTAGTACCTATGCAACATGGTGGATCCGTCAGGCCATTACAAGGGCCATTGCAGACCAAGCCAGAACCATTAGAATACCTGTGCATATGGTTGAAACTATTAATAAGTTGATAAGGGTATCCCGCCAGCTCCTTCAGGAACTTGGTAGAGAACCGAAACCCGAAGAAATAGCTAAAGAAATGGAGTTACCGGTAGAGAAAGTCAGAGAAATAATGAAAATTGCTCAGGAACCTGTTTCTTTAGAAACACCTATTGGTGAAGAAGAAGACAGCCATCTGGGAGATTTTATCCCTGATGAAGATTCTCCCGCACCTGCAGAAGCTGCAGCCTTTAGATTATTAAAGGAACAGTTGGAAGATGTGCTGGATACTCTTACACCTCGAGAGGAGAAAGTGTTACGATTACGTTTCGGGCTTGATGATGGCAGACCCAGAACTCTGGAAGAAGTAGGAAAAGTTTTCGGAGTTACCAGAGAAAGAATAAGACAGATTGAGGCTAAAGCCCTCAGAAAATTAAGGCATCCCAGCCGAAGCAAAAAGCTAAAAGATTATCTTGAATAGGATAAAAAATCGATGTTTTTCTTACATGTCCTTTAGAGGATCCAAATAATTTCTCGTAAAAAGTATTGACTAACCCCCTTAAAATATCGTATAATTTCTTGTGTGAATAGCAAATTGAAGTTTTTCTGGGCCCATAGCTCAGCTGGTAGAGCAACCGGCTCATAACCGGTTGGTCCTAGGTTCAAGTCCTAGTGGGCCCACCAAAATAAACAACGCCGACGTAGCTCAACTGGTAGAGCAGCTGACTTGTAATCAGCAGGTTGCGGGTTCGAGTCCCATCGTCGGCTCCATGGAGAGGTTCCCGAGCTGGCCAAAGGGGGCAGACTGTAAATCTGCTGGCGTTTGCCTTCGCTGGTTCGAATCCAGCCCTCTCCACCATATATTTTGGGGTGTGGCCAAGTAGGTAAGGCAACGGACTTTGACTCCGTGATTCGCAGGTTCGAATCCTGCCACCCCAGCCAAAAAGAAAAATTAAGTGCCTTTTAAGGCACTTTTTTATTTTTTAAACAATTTTTTTAAGTTTTTTGTAAAAAAAGTTTTCCATTGGAGTAAAACCATATTTAAAAGACATTATAATTTGTTCAGTATTTCCGACGAAGAGAATTCCCCATTCAGCAAGAGAATCATAAAATTTTTTATAGATACTTTGTTTTGCATTTTCAGTAAAATAAATGAGCACATTTCTTGATACTATCAAATCGCACTTCTGAGGAAAAGGGTCTATTAAGAGGTTTATCTTCTTAAACTTTATACATCTTTTTAGCCTTTCGTCGACTTTATATACCCCCTCACAAAGCACTTCAAAGTGTTGCAAGTATTCCTCAGGTAAGTTTTTAAGGCTTTTTTTGTTGTATACACCTTTTTGAGCAATGTGTAGTACGTTTTCATCAATATCAGTCGCAAGGATTTTGAATTCTCTCAAAGATATGTATTTACTAAAAATCATTGCTAATGTATAAGGCTCCTCACCTGTAGAACATGCAGTGCTCCATATAAAAGGTTTTTGATTGTGCTTAAGTATATATGGAATTATTTTCTTTTCCAAAACACTCCATTGAGCAGGATTTCTAAAAAATTCGGAAACATTGATGGTTAAAAAGCATAAAAATTCTTTGAGGTTTTCATTTTTTTCTTCTAGGTAGTTTAAGAAACTATCATAAGAAGAAATCCCGTGGCGTTTCATGTAAGAATTAATTCTTCTTTTCATCTGTCTTTCTTTATAAAGGGATAAATCTATACCAGAAAGGGTTTTGAAGTTTTCTACAAAAAAATTATAATTTCTCAAGATTTTCAGCTCCCGATTGTTTTTTGAATTTAAAAATATTTTTTGAAAAGTTTTATTTCTCTGTCTGCACTGTTTTTGCTGTCTGAAGCATGAATAACATTTTCAGTTAAGGAATGAGCAAAATCTCCTCGAATTGTACCTGGATCTGCCTCAAAAGGATCTGTCGCACCAACCATTTTTCTTACAGTTTTAATACAGTTTTTTCCTTCAAGGACTATCAGAATTACCGAGCCTGAAGTCATAAAATCTATTAAATCGTTAAAAAAAGCTTTGTTTTTGTGCTCTTCATAATGTTTTTCAAGAATGTAGCTATCAAGCTTTGCCATAGTTAATTCTTTGATGTTTAATCCTTTCATTTCAAAACGAGAGATTATTTTTCCGATAAGCTTACGTTTAACAGCATCAGGTTTTAAAATGATTAAAGTTTTTTCTATCAAAAAGACACCTCCTGATCAACAAATTAAGGATTATATATTAATTACTGCAAAAACTTTATGATTCCTTTATTTAAATTTGATTTTAGTGTAGAAACTGCGTTTTAAACAGTATCTATCGGACCTTTGAAAATTTCATAAAGAATAATTTGGGCCAATACATTATAACCTGCTGTTACACTGCATTTTATAAGACCTCTAACTTTGAGTTTACTAAGACTATGCCCCTGCTTTAATGCAGATTTGTAATTGCTGGATGGCTGGGTTCAACTCCTTTTTCGCAGAGCAACCGTATGCTGGCTTTCATACCCTTTTCCCCGTGAAAAGTTGTTCCTAACCACCCGTCCTGCTGTTGCCTACTTATAACCTCTTTCACAGTGTAGTCATGTAAAATTTCATTCTGAAGACAGGACATCCTAGGAGTCCACTTTTTAGACATAAAAAAACTATCTCAACCCAAATATCTTTTTCCCTCCGATAATTTTAAAGAAGCTAAAGCCCGACTTGATTATCTAAAAACAACCAGGGATATCGGTGTGATTGTGAAGGAGGCAGGTAGTGGTAAAACTTCTTTTTCGGGGCCTTTTTGCCGATAGCCTTAACCCTTCTCTGTTTCTGGCAATGACTATTTTAATTTCCAGCAAAATGCTGGATTTTTATTTTGCATTTTACTCCATTTTTATTATGCACTAAACACTTTGAAAGAAGAACTAAGATAGGGAGACTAGCTCTGATAGATGAAATCCAAAAAAACGGGGAACTACAATGGCGAAAGAAGCGGTAGAACTGATAGAATAAAGGGGTATAGGAGGCATAATTATCTGATCTCCTAAACAATAAAAAAGGCCATGGTACATATATAAAATATGCACCATGGGGGTAAAAATTGTAAAGGGGGTCTTCATTTAAAAAGTTTTCCCCTAAAAAGCTAAATTATACATTAAAGAATAAAAAAAGCGTGTTTTACAAACACGCACTTTTTTTGCTACTACAATAATTCCTTTCTTGTTTTGTTTTAAATATTCCTCTTTTTACCTCGGTTGCAGTTATATGTCCAGCATTAAAATGTTTGGTTATATATCTGCAAGCTACCCAGGGATCAACATTGTCTCCGCATGTGAAAACATCTACGGCAGCATAACCTAACTCAGGCCATGTGTGAATGGCTAGATGTGATTCGGAAATAACTACTACACCACTAACTCCTTGGGGGCAAAACTTGTGAAAAGCAACTTTCTTTACTTCTGCCCCTGCTTTTATTGCAGCATCTACCATGATTTTTTCAATTAACTTTAAATTATCTAGAATTTCCCCATTACAGTCATATATCTCAGCAAGGATATGACGACCTAATCCTTTCATAGCTTCTGCCCCCTTTTATATAATTTTGTTGTTTACCTTTAAAATTTTAAACATATTTATATAAAAAGTCAAGAGTTTTATTTCAATTTAAAATGTCTTAACTTAGCGATACTCTCTTTTAGCATAGTTTCCTGTGTTATAACCCCGTTGATTTAACCATTGAAGAGTAAAACCAGTAATAACAAGAGGACATCGTCTTAAATCTTGGAGAGTTTTTACACCCAGCATTAACATTGTAAACTTTAATTCAGTAATAATTCTGTGTATATAGTTGATCAATTCACTTAACCCTTTTTGAAGTAATATGCTTAAGGGCATTCCGGCCAAGCCCACGGCTTTGGCTCCCAAAGCCAGAGCTTTAGCTGCTTCCAATCCGTTTTTTATACCACCAGAAGCAATTACATCAGATGTTTTTTTTACTGTGTTTAGTGTTTCTATTAAACTTATTGCTGTGGGTATTCCCCATTCAAGAAATGTCTCCCCAAAATCGTTGTCGGATCTTTCATTTTCTATGGCAATGAAATTTGTTCCACCACTACCTCCCACATCTATTATCTTAACACCAATATCGGATAGCGTTTTAGCCTTTTCCCCAGAAATACCGAATCCTGTTTCTTTAACAATAATAGGTATTTTTATACTGCTAGTTAAATATTCTATATTGTTTACGATCCCGGTGAAGTTTTTATCTCCTTCAGGCATTATTATCTCTTGAGGGACATTTAAGTGCAATTGTATTCCATCAGCATTAATCATAGAAATAGCTTTTTCAACCATATCAATTGAAGCATCAGCTCCGATATTCCCAAAAATAATTCCTTCTGGATATATTTCTCTAACGATTTTGTATGTATGAACCACTTCGGGGTGTTCTATTCCAGCCTTTTGTGAACCGACAGCAATAGGTAGATTGAATTCCCTGGCAGCCGTTGCTAGAGATTGATTTATGTGTTTGACTTTATCACTGCCTCCTGTAATTGAATTTATGATAAAAGGATGCTTGAGTTTCCATGGCCCTAACTTGGTGGAAATATCAATCAAATTTAAATCACATTCAGGCAAACAATTGTGTACAAAATGCACATCCTCAAAAACACTCGTTTTTTCATTTATATGTTTTAAGGAGTGTATAATATGTTCAATTTTACGCCTTTTTATTTTTTCCAAAATACGCCTCCTTTCCAGTTCAAAATGAAATTAGGGAGGTTGAACCCTCCCTCTAAAAATCATTTTTCTTTATGTTGTTTTGCTTTATTAAGCAGATCTCCGAATACGTCCCCTATAGTGAATCCTGAATCGGCTTTTTCTACTTTCTTGTCTTGTTTGGCTTCTCTCTTTTCTTTTGAGGGTTTTACACCTTTAGCTTCTTTAATGCTAAGGCTCATCTTATGCTCATCTGGATTAATGTCCAGTATCTTAACCTCAACCTCTTGACCTGCTTCCAACACGTCTTCTGGTTTTGCGATGTGTTCCTGTGAAATTTGAGAAATGTGAACAAGGCCTTCAATACCTGGTTCAACTTCCACAAAAGCACCAAAGTTTACAAGTTTTACAACCTTACCTGGTATAATTTGACCTACTGAGTATTTCTCTTCAACATCTTCCCATGGATCGGGCAGAACCTGCTTTAAACCCAGGGAAATTCGTTCTCTCTCTCTATCTACTTTTAGAACTTTAACTTCTATCTCGTCTCCTTCTTTAACTACTTCAGAAGGGTGCTCCACTCTTCCCCATGATAATTCTGATATATGAACTAGGCCATCTACTCCTCCGATGTCTACAAAAACACCGAAGTCAGTTATCCTGTTTACAACCCCTTTAATTACCTGGCCTTCTTGAATTTTTTCCCATGTTTCCTGTCTTTTCTTTTCCTGTTCTTCTTCCAGCACGACTTTCTGGGATAAAATGATTCTGTTTTTGTGTCTGTCAAGCTCAATAACTTTTAATCTCATTTCTTTACCAATATATATGCTTAAATCCGGAACATAGTGAGTTGCAACGTGTGATGCCGGAACGAATCCTTTAAGTCCTTTTATGTTTACCAAAAGACCACCCTTAACTTCTTCTACCACATGTGCAGTTATAATGCTTTCTGATTTGAATGCTTCTTTGAGAAACTGCCAGGCCTTTTCAATTAATGCCCTTTTTCTGGATAATATCAAATTCCCTTCTCTATTTTCTATCTTTAATACATAAACGGGAATTGTATCCCCTTCTTTTACAATTTTAGATGGGACATCTACGTTTTCTGTTGATAATTCATTAAGAGGTATTATACCATCTGATTTGTATCCAACATTTACCAGAACTTCATTATCATTAACCTGTACAACAGTGCCTTCTATTATATCGCCCCGCTTCAAAGAAACAAATGTTTTTTCGTATTTTTCTTCTATCTTTTCTTCCATACCTGCTGTGGATTCATCCTCAGGATTTCCTTCTAAATCTACCTCATCTACCTCCTTTTCTTCAGTTTCGGTGGTTTCTTCATTAATATCTTTAATATTCTTCTCAAAAGAGAAATCAACCATAGCTTTAACTACCTCCTTAATAATCCAGTCAGGTGTGGATGCACCTGCAGTGATTCCAACATTTTTTTTATCTTTAAACCATTCAGGTTTAAGATCTGCTGGCTGCTCTACTTGATATGTAGGAATACCAGTTTCAATACAAAGTTGTTTTAGTTTTCTTGTGTTTGAGCTGTTAAAACCTCCGATAACTATAAATAAATCAACTTCATCTGCTAATGTTCTGGTTGCCTGTTGCCTTTTTTGAGTAGCCTTACAGATTGTATTAAAAACAATCATATCATTTGCTTTTTCTTTTAGTTTTTCCACTATTTCTTTGAATTTGTGTTCAGGAAACGTGGTTTGAGCTACTATTCCTATTTTATCAAAAAAAATTAATTTTTTTAAATCTGATACATCATTTATGATAATACCTTTGTTATTACACCAGCCGTTTATACCAATAACTTCAGGATGGGTAGGATCGCCTATAATTACTACCTGAAATCCTTGATTGTATAATTCTTCTGCTTTTTTTTGTACTTTTTTTACATATGGACAGGTTGCATCTATAATTTTTAATCCCCTTTTTTTAGCTCTTGTTAATACATCTTTTCCAACACCATGTGAACGAAAGATTATTGTTTTACCCTTCGGAACTGATGATACATCATCTGCTATTTTTATACCTAACTTTTTGTATTTTTCAATAACCTGTGGATTGTGGATGATAGGACCATACGTATAAATATCAGCAGGCTTGTCCCCCGTAGTTAGAGCTTCATCAAGGAGATTTAGAGCACGCTTTACTCCAAAACAAAACCCGGCATGTTCTGCCAGAAAAAAATTCAACCTTTTCCCCCCTTCACCTTTAAAGTTTCCCTACCCTTAGTATGAAACTGCAAATAGGTTTTGATACCCTCAATAAAGTTGTTTTTCCTTATCGTGGCAACCAGCGATGTGTATAAATAAAAATCAGCACATTTTTATATCCATTCTATTTAAAACAGAATAATTCCTCCTTTAGGAGGGAAAATTTTTGTATTAAGATAGCATTTTTTTTATTTCATCCATTATTAAATAACTTACTTCTTCTATTTTATCGTGAGAGATTTTGCCTTTATAATGTTTATTCAATTCCATAGGTTTACCTATTTTTATATGTATTGGTTTAAATAATCCATATTTTCCTTTAATTGCTATGGGAAGAATTTTTGCCTTTGATTTGATAGCAATAAAGCCTATGCCGTGTTCGGGTTTTTGTAGTTTGCCAGTTTTACTTCGGGTTCCTTCTGGAAATAGACCCAGGACTTTATTTTGTTTTAAAATTTCTAATGATTTTTTAATGGCTTTTCTGTCGGGACTACCTCTTTTTACAGGAAAAGCTCCTAAAAGCTTAAGGATACAGCCAAACAAGGGGTATCGAAACAATTCCTGTTTTGTCATAAAAAAAACTTGTCTTTTTAAGATGCACCCAATTAAGGGGGGGTCCCACCAGCTTATGTGATTTGAACACACAATTACTGCACCATCCTGTGGTTCGTTGTATTTGCCATCTACTTTAATCCTAAAACAAAATAATAATATGAGTTTAACCAGCATTTTAACGACATCATAGAACACTTTTTTTTCCTCCCTTGATGTGCGATAAGATTTCATCCACTACTTCCTGTATACTCTTATTTGTTGTATCAATTAATACAGCATCTTTTGCTCTGCGCAAAGGCGATTCCCTTCTCTTCATATCCATTTTATCCCTTGCTTCGATCTCCTTTTTTATTTGTCCAAAATCATATACGTAACCCGCTTTTTTCAAATCTTTAGCCCTTCTTTTTGCTCTTTCTTCCAAAGAGGCAGTCAAAAAAAACTTAAAATCCGCATCTGGTAAAACTCTTGTGGCAATATCCCTGCCATCCATGATTACATTGTTATTTCTGGCCATTTCTTTTTGCAGCTTAACCATGTGTTGACGAATTTTTTTGATCTTTGAAACCCGGGATACCAATTTGTTAACTTCGGGTGTCCTTAATTTATTTGATACATCCTTGTTGTCAAGAAAAACCCTGTTGTTTCGGATGCTGATGCTGGTATTTTCCATGAGGTTTTGAATGTCATTTGGATCATTTGGGTTTATTTTATTCCAAATAATTTTAAGAGTAATTGCTCTATACATTGCTCCTGTGTCTATGTATGTCAGATTTAATTTATGGGCAAGTATTTTTGCTACAGTGCTTTTGCCGGAACCAGCCGGACCATCTATCGCTATATGCATTACATCTTACCTCCCATCAAATAATGCATAGGAAGTACACAATACAATCCTTATAACAATTGTTTTAGTATTTCAACCAATTTTTCGTTTTGTTCCTCTGTTCCTATGGTTATTCTTAAGTATTGTGGATATCCAAAAATATACCCAGGTCTTACAACAATACCTCTTTGTAGACATTTTTCAAAGATGGTTTTTGAATCTTTTTTGATATTAACAAAAATAAAGTTGGTATATGATTTGACATACTCCAATCCCATTTTATCAAAAGCTTTCTCTAAATACATCCTGCCCTTTGAATTTTCTTTTCTAACTTTGTTGACAAATTCCTGGTCTTTTAATACTTCGATGGCAGCTTTTTGTGCTATTCTGTTTGTGTTAAATGGCTCTCTAACTTTGTTTAAAATGTCGATTATTTGAGGGCTTGATATGCCGTAACCTATTCTCAAACCTGCAAGACCATATATTTTGGAAAAGGTTTTTAGTACTATGATGTTCTCATAGCCTTCTTTAAGGTAGGTTAAACCAGATTTGTATTGGGGATCATCAACATACTCGGAATAAGCTTCATCGAACACCAAAATTATATCCTGGGGCAACTGGCTCAAAAATTCGTCCAGTTCATCTTTACGGAGGATTGTAGCTGTTGGATTGTTGGGGTTACACACAAAAATTATTTTTGTTTTGCCGGTTATTTTAGATGCAATAGCAGGCAAATCATATTTAAAGTCTTTTAATGGAACCTGTGTGGGTATTCCACCCATAATTCTGGTTACCGTCTCATATCTGGGAAAAGACGGAACAGCCATTATTGTTTCATCATCCTGGTTGATAAACCCTCTGGCAATCATGTGCACTATTTCTTCAGAGCCATTGCCTAAAATGATTTGGGACACTTTAATGTTGTAATGCTCTGAAATGGTCTGTTTTAGATAATATCCATTGCCATCAGGATAAAGAAAAACATTTTCTGCTTCTTCTTTTATCTTTTCTATGGCTTTAGGAGAACAACCAAAAGGGTTTTCATTTGATGCCAGTTTGATAATGTGTTCCAATCCCAGTTCCCTTTTAACTTCTTCGATAGGTTTTCCAGGGGCATATACTCCCAAATTATTTATTCCTTTTCGGCACATTTTTGTTATATCTGTCATGAAAACTCCTCTCCTTTTAAAAAATGTATTGTAAAAAAGCAACTATAGGGTTGATGCGTACATGCCTGCCGTAAAACCTGTGGAAAAAGCAGCCTGGAGGTTAAATCCCCCCGTGTATCCATCTATATCGATAACTTCTCCAGCAAAAAACAGGTTTTTTATCAATTTTGACTCCATTGTTCTGGGATCGATTTCTTTCACATTTATACCGCCGTTTGTAATAATGGCTTCTTCCCAGGGTCTTGGCCGGATTATAGTTAACGGAATTCCTTTTACTGTTTTTAACAAACGAAGTCTTTCTTTTCTGGTGATCTGATTAACCACTTTTCGAGGATCGAGTTCAGCCAGATTTATGACGATGGGTATGAGCTTTTTGGGCAATAAATCCTTTAATGCGTTTTTCAAAATCTTACTGGCATGGGTATCAAAATCACGACAGATTCTCCTGTCAAGGGTATCAAAATCCAGGGCAGGTTTCAGATCAATCTTTAAAACAACGCTTTTGGATAATTTTAAGGCTTCAACTGCTTTCCTGCTCAATGATATGATAATAGGGCCCGAAACTCCAAAATGGGTAAACAGCATTTCGCCAAATCCTGTTTCACTCAATGTTTCATCGATATAAAGGGAAGCAGTTACGTTTTTTAATGCTAAACCCTGTAAATCTTCAACCCATTTTTCTTCAGTTTCTAAAGGAACCAATGAAGGTTTTGGTTCAACAACAGTATGACCCAGATTTAGAGCAAATCTGTATCCATCACCCGTGGAACCTGTTGCTGGATAAGCCAGGCCCCCTGTAGCGATAATTATCACATCACACTTTATGAGTTCCTTTGTTGTCTTGATGCCTTTGATTTTGTTTCTATCTTTTAAAACATTTAAAACTTTTGTATTTAAGATTACTTTTACACCGCGGTTTTTAAGAATTTTTTCAAAGGTTTTTACTACATCTGATGATTTGTCTGAAACTGGAAATACCCTATTCCCTCTCTCTATTTTGGCTTTTAATCCATTTGCTTCGAGGAATTTAATCAGATTGTAGCTGTCCAGGTTATCAAGGGCACTGTATAGAAATTTACCATTACCGGGAAAGTTTTTTATGATCGTTCTATTATCTGCATAATTAGTTATGTTGCACCTGCCTTTACCAGTTATAAGTAGTTTTTTACCTAAAATCCCGTTCTTTTCAAGGAGCATAACATCTACCTGTTGGTTCTGAGCGGCAATAGCCGCTGACATCATACCTGCAGGGCCACCACCTATTATACAGATCCTTTTCATTCCGTATAATCTCCCCATTTTTTTTGAATAAGAATCAATTCAGGGGGATCATTGATTTGGTTAATGAATTTACAGTGAACTACTGAAAAGTGTCTTTGATTTATTTTCCGCGCAAAAGATATTACTGCAGAGTGTTCTTCGTATCCTCCAGGATGGCTCTGGTATGTAACAATGGAAATAATACCTGCAGGTGCCAAAAGTTTCAGGGATTTCTCCAGTGCTTTAAGGGTTGTATCGGGTTTTGTTGTAATCCTGTGGTCACTGTTGGGCAGATATCCCAGATTAAACATGATACAACTGGGTTTGTGTGCTGATAAGTATACATCAATGTTTTCATGGCCGTCTTGTATCAGTTTGACTCTTTCAAGCAGACCATGTTTTTTTAACAGGATTTTTGTCTTTTGTATCGCTAGGTTCTGAACGTCAAAAGCATATACCCGCCCTTTTTCCCCCACCTTCTGTGCTAAAAACAATGTGTCTTTTCCATTGCCCGCTGTAGCATCAACAACTACATCACCCGGCTTGATGTAATCTTTAACAAAAAATTTTGAGAGATTTACCGTGTTTTTTAACAGTTCCATACATATCACTCCGATACCAGTGATAAGATCATTTCTCTGATGATCAATGCAGCAAGAACAGCAGTTTTATTTGAAATGTCAATAGCAGGCAAAACCTCTACTAAATCCATCCCAACTATGTTGAGCTTTCCTAATAAAAGGATAGTTTCTATTAATTCTTTTGAGGTTATGCCTCCGGGTTCAGGTGTTCCTGTTCCTGGTGCAAAACCAGGGTCGACAACATCTATATCTACTGTCAAATAAATGGGTTTGTTCATTAATGCTTCATAATTTTTTTTAATAGGCTCTATAACTTTAAAAGGAAAAAAATTTGTGTTTCTTTTTCCAAAACTCATTTCTTCCCGGGTGCCAGATCTGACTCCAAATTGATATATGTTTTTAGGGTTCACATAATCCGTTATGTTTCTTATAACACATGCATGAGAGTATTTTTCCCCCAGGTAATCTTTTCTCAAATCAGCATGAGCATCAAGTTGTACCACTACTAAATCTCTGTAGTTTTGAGCAAATTTTTTGACAATGGGAAGGGTTATGAGATGTTCTCCCCCTAAGAATACAGGCGTTTTTTTATCTTTTAAGAGTTTTGATACACAGCCTTCAATTATGTTTAATGTTCTTTCAACATTTCCAAAAGGCAATTCTATGTCACCCAAATCAAAGAACATTGCCTTATTTAAATCTTTTTGCTGATAAAAGCTGAACTCTTCAAGAATATGGGATACTTCGCGTATTCTGGTCGGGCCCTGCCTGGTGCCAGGTCTGTAACTTCCCGTGTGATCCATAGGTACTCCTACAACAACTATATTGGATACATTGTAATCATTTTTGGCTCCCATAAATTTCATGATCTGCCTCCTGCTAAAAGTTTTTCCACGAAGGCAGGTAAAACAAAAGCTGCTTGATGGAGTGCTTTGGAATAATATTTTGTTTTAATATCATGTTTGTTTTTCCCAGGTGATTTCTAAAGGATTGTATTTTTTAGAACCAATGGTAAAGCTCCATAAACCACTGGGATAAGTTGGTATGCTTGCTAGAAACAGCTTTGTAATAGGGAAAATGCTGTGAATATCTTTATAAATTTTGCCTATTAAAGAAGAATTTAAAAAGGGTGATTCTGTCTGGGCACACATTATTCCATCCTGTTTTAGACATGCAAAAACAGCACTGTAGAACTCCTTTGAAAACAAACCGACGGCAGGACCCACCGGGTCTGTTGAATCTATTAAAATAACATCAAATTCATTTTTGTTTTCTTTAACGTATTGTATTCCATCTGCAAAGACCACATCAACTTTGGGATCATTAATACCATAACTTATTTCTGGGAGATACTTTTTAGAAACCTGGACAACCCGTTCATCAATTTCAACCAAAACGATTTTTTTAACATTCGGATGCTTCAAGATTTCTTTGATTGAACCACCATCTCCGCCTCCTATGACCAATACCTTTTCGGGGTTGTCATGAGTAAACATGGGAACATGAACAAGCATTTCATGATAGACGAATTCATCACCTTCAGTAGTTTGTACTGTTCCGTCAATGACGAGCATTTTGCCAAATTGATGTGTCTCAATTACAGAAATATCCTGATATTGGGATTTTTCTCTGTGTAATGTTTTGTAAATTTTACATGAAAATCTCAAATTTGAAGTTTGTTCCTCTGTGAACCACAACTGCATCTCTAATTAACCCTCCATATTCTTTTTATATTTATTTTACCTGATTATAAAAATTTTCTTTAATGATCGAGAAAATTCCTTCTTTCTTTTTCTATTATCCTTTACTTTTTTAAAAAATATATCCCCAAAAACATAAGTGGTGATTTTATCACCACTTATGTCAAAGACAACCTGTTAACTTTTAACCTAGGAATCCTTTGATATTTGTATAGCAGACTCTCTAAAATACTCTTTCGTAGTTTTAAAGATAACTCCGCTCAAAGCCAGGAGAGCTATGAGGTTGGGAACAGCCATAAGACCGTTCATTACATCGGCCACTGACCATACCATATCCAGTTCAGCTACGGCTCCGATAAACACCGCTACAACCCATAAATACCTGTATGGTTTTACGAAACCACTGCCTATTAAATACTCCAGACACTTTTCACCATAGTAACACCAGCCGAGGATAGTAGAAAAGGCAAAGAATATAAGACCGAAAGCTACTATAAGACCTCCGGGACCAGGTAATCCCTGCGTAAAAGCTCTGGCAGACAGTTCAGCTCCTGTCAGCTGTCCATCCCATCTTTCAGGCATGATCATAGTCATGATAATAACAAGAGCTGTCATTGAACAAACACAAATGGTATCGATAAAGGTTCCAAGCATTCCTATAATACCCTGCCTTACCATGTTATCTGTTTTTGCAGCAGCATGGGCTATGGGAGCACTACCCAAACCTGCCTCATTTGAGAACACTCCGCGAGCAACTCCGAACCGTATTGCTGACATTACACCAAAACCTGCTACACCACCTGAAAAACTGTAAGGAGTGAAGGCACTCTTTAATATAAGGGCAATGGCTCCAGGAAGCATGTCTATGTTGGCTGCGATAACCCATAGTGACCCCAACACATAAACGATTGCCATAAAAGGCACTAACCTTTCCGTTACTTCAGCGATTCTTTTTATACCGCCTATTACAACGAGAGCCGTTAAAATTGCAAGGATAAGACCGGTTATCCAGTACGGTATGCCGAGATTACCCTCAACAGCTCTTGCAACGGAGTTGGACTGAACGGTGTTCCCGATTCCAAAGGCTGCAACTGAGCCAAAAAGGGCAAACAAAAAAGCCAGCCAGCTCCAATTTTCCCCCATTCCATTTTTAATATAATACATGGGGCCTCCTGCCATTTCGCCTGTTGGTTTTATTTCTCTATACTTAACGGCAAGTAATGCTTCACCCAGCTTGGTGGCCATTCCGAATATGGCAGTTATCCACATCCAAAAAACTGCACCAGGGCCTCCAAGGGCTATAGCAGTCGCAACTCCTGCTATGTTTCCAGTTCCTATTGTAGAAGCAAGGGCAGTCATCAATGCCTGGAATGGAGTGATATCACCTTCCCCTTTTTGGGCTTCTTTTTTTCTTCCCTGAAAAAGCATTTTGAAAGCATAACCTATTTTTCTTACCGTCAGCCATTTCAACCCAAAGGTTAAATAAATTCCGGTTCCCACTAATAGGATTAACATTGGTGGGCCCCATACAATACCACTTAATTTAGATAAAAAATCTTGCATTTAAATTAAAAGCCTCCTTTCTTTACTTTTTTATATAAAAGTATTCGCTGCTTTACAAAAAATTCCTCTTTGTTAATTTTGTTTTTTTGCATTTTTAATGATTGCTTCGTATGCTACTGCTATATGACGCTTCGAGCATATAAGCATTCATTGAATTTTAGCTGCCAATAAATTATAATAAAATCACCTTTCGAGTCATTCCGAGTATAAAACTGATTTTCAAAGGGAATTTTTGAACCTGATTGAAAAGATAAAAATTATACCAAAGGTTGTGCTGGTGAGAAAAAAAGAAGCACTACAATTACTTGAGCCAGCAGCGCAAAAACTAGACATCGAAGTAAAACTGGTCAAAGAGTTTAGAACTTTAGATGAAGCCGTACATGCCATGATCCAGCATTTCCAGTTATAGTGGAAGATATTTACACATTTTTCAAATACGCTATTTCTTTATCGGTTAATTCTCTCCATTGACCGGGTTTTAATTTTCCTAATGTGAGTTTCCCTATCTTAGTCCTTTTCAGTTCTATAACGGGATGGTTAATAGCAGCAAACATCCTTTTAACCTGTCGGTTTTTCCCTTCATGGATCGTTATTTTAATCAGAGAAGTATTTTTTTGGTTATCTTTATTCAACATTACCACATCAGCAGGAGATGTTTTGCCATCTTCCAGGTGAATACCTCTACGCAATAAATCCAATGAACTTTCGGAAGGAATACCTTTCACTTTTGCAATATAGGTTTTCTTAATCTCATTTTTAGGGTGGGTTAATCTGTAAGCTAATTTTCCATCATTTGTTAATAATAATAGACCCTCAGTATCGTAATCCAGTCTTCCCACTGGATATATTCTTTGGTCGATACCTGTAACGTAATCTAAAACTGTCTTCCTTTTGAATTGATCTTTCACTGTCGAAATACAGTTTTTTGGTTTGAACAGCATTATATACACTTTTTTTTCTGTGTTTCTAATAACTTTTCCATCAACCTGAACCACATCTTTTTGGGGATCAATTTTACTACCTAATTGTGTTACAGTTTTTCCATTTACTTTGACTCTGCCTTCCAGAATGATTTTTTCACATTTTCTTCTGGAGGCTATCCCCGCTTTTGCCATGAATTTTTGAAGTCGTTCCTTCACGTTGATCCAACCCTTTTATTCTTTGCTTTTATTAAATGCTTCTATTATTTTTTGGGCAAAAGGACCAATATCTCCTTCCGTGAAAGCTTTCATTGTTCCTGCTGCTACATTTCTAATGGCAAAATCAATTAGCTCTTCAGGTATATTTTGTTTTAATAGCCTTTCTTTGATTCTTAGTGCAGTTTTGATTCCTTCTTCACTGGAAACAGTATTAATCAAGGCGACCTGCTGAACATCTCCGAACACGACTGTTCCAACTTTTGAAAACAGTTCAGCAGCTTCCAACTTTGTTTTTGAATCTTTTGACCCGTCAATGATGATGATGGGTCTTTCGCCTTTTCTCATTTCTCCTGCATGGCCAATAATTTTTGCCGAAATCAGATTGATATTTTTTTTGTTGTTGAATGTTTTTTCAAGTTCGGTATCTGAAGCTGTTGTAGCTATATTAACCAGCACTGGACTTTTTGTCAGCTTTTGTGTTATCTGCTTTACAGCTTCAACCATTACTTCAGTTGGCAGAGCAAGCACAATTATATCAGCCTTATCGAGAACATCATAGCTGTTGCTTCCAAGACACTTGAGTTTATCGGAAAGGTGAGTTGCTACATTGAGGTTTTTATCTACAACTATAAGTTCATAATTACTATTAAATTTTTCTGCTAAAAAACTTCCCATTCTACCGCAACCAACAACTGATACTGTTTTCAAGGTAATCATCCTCCTGCAAATTAATTTTAAAAAAAGTGCAATGAATGGCAAGGCATTCAATTGCATACAAAGAGTTTATTAAAAACGGTTTTGAAGAGTTCCTTTTTGTGAACGGGTTCCATTACATTGTAGACGGGGATATCTAAAGCTTGAACCATCTTTTTGTATAAAACTTTTTTATCTACAAACTCTGCTGAATATTTGTTGTTGTATCTGTATGCAGGGTAAAAAGGGTTTATGGTAACAGCCAATACAGGTATTTTTTTTATTACCTGAAGGTTTAACCCTGCTTTTTTCACTTGCTTTAAGTTTGATACAACCTCATGCAGATTCCCGCCCAGAAGAAATTTTATGGCATTTTTGCAGACAAGAGTTTTGTTTTTTATGTTTTCAAGTTTTAGCAGTTCAGCAAAATACGTTTGAGAAATAAGGCCAGGAATGTAAATATATCCAGCACCTTTTTTCAGAATCCCTTTAATTTCCTCAAGAGAGCTTCTGTCAATAAGGGATTTAAAGTTCAATATTGTTTTTTTTCCATTGATGTTGATGGTTGCACAATTGGGCCAATCAATTCTTTCCTCTGATTGATCGATTTTGAAAATCTTGACAAGTTGTTGTGTTTCCTCTACAAGCTGGTCGATATCAGGAGTTTTGGCTGCTCCAGTAGCTATTATCAATCCATCTACTTCACCCATGGGGGACAGTCTGTTTAAAGCACCATCAACAATAACCATATCACATTTCATTTTTTTGAATTTATCTAGTGCCACGTGCAAATCTCTGCTTTTATTCGGCCCTGCTACAACAACCAAACCTTCTTGTGTAACCTTACCAAACACTATTTTACCCAATGGAGTTTTTATTTGTGAGTTTTCCAGTATATCTATTTCTGCACTGCTGACTTTTAAACAATTTTCTGCCACAGCCAGTATACAGCCTTTTTTAACTTTTAATCTCGGCTTGGGCAAACCCGTTATGTTGTCTATTTCTTCCCCGTCAAACCCAATGCTTGTTAAACCCAATGACAGGCTGTTTTTTTTGATTTCTTCTATCAGAGCTGCGGTAGTTGTTGTTTTACCTGTGTTTTTAGCAGTTCCTGCAATACCCAATGCTCTCATAATACACACCTAGTATGAATGTTTTGATGTGACAGTATTTCTTCCTGCTCTTCCAGGGTACGCTCCCTCTTCTCTACTGCCTAAAAGGCCTTCATACAGAGCACTCACAAAGTTTCCATGTTGAGCTACTTTTGTTAGAATTTTTTTTATGTTTTCTTGCAGGATCTGTGCCCATTCCTCTGCTTTTTTTGTGGGAGTGATTTTAGCGTTACCCAAAAATCTAAAAACTTCTTTTGTAGCTTTTAGGGTATCAATCCGTGAAGCCCCTGCAATGGGACCTCCGGAAAAGGCTTCATCTGATGAAGCGATGGAAATTGCATCAACTCCGAGGGAAGAAGCTAGTCCAGCGTGTAAAGCCGTAGTAATTGAGGATTGAACTCTTTCTTCAGTATGAGTTAGAAAACCTATTGGAGCACCAGGCCAAATGGGTGCATCTATTATTTTCCGGAGAACAAAGATTTTGGCAGCATTGAAGTCAATGTAATTGTTTTCCATATTACCGTTGATCATGACTTCCGGTGAATAGCAAAACAAAGGCTGTAAAATGGGTTTGCCTCCCAATTTTAAAGCCAAATGCGATACAATCAACATCCCTGAAAAGGCTTTGTAGGCAGGGACTCCGCTCAACTCTTCATTTGTTACAACATCAAAAGGCATGTTATACTTAGCAGCATATTTTATTGCGCTGATAGCATCAACTGTAAGTCTTTCTGGGTCTGTACCGCCTCCAAGGGAGCCATAAGCAATGTTTATTTTGGTTAAATCAGCTCCTGAATTACCAGCAAGCACAACTGTCTCGGGTGTATTAAGCCCCCTATGAGCTCTTACCTGCCATAATACATTTTCGTTTATAGATTTTTTTATTCTCAACAGGTTTTCGGGTGTAATAACGGAACCATCTTCTTCATGAGTTATGTATCCCTCAAAGAACCCTTCTGTACGGGCACCCCATGAAGGATCGAAATGAACGACACCATCTGTCCCCCATGCTTCGCATAACTTGATGTGGGCTATATCCATAAAAGGACATCCGGTACCGTATTGAATGAAAACTAATGGGTTTTTATCAATGTGTTGTAACCCATTGGGTTTCATTCGAGCTTTTATTTTTGCAACATAATTTTCCAGTGATTCCAGTTCTTCTTTTGTAAGTTTCCTGGTTCTGCTATGCAGCTTTCCATTCTCATAAAAGTTTTTAACCACATCATCACACAGTTCTTTGTATTCGTTTCTTAATTTGGCAAGTTCTTTAGGGTTTGAGGTTTTTAACATCTCTTCCCGCAATTCAGCCCTTTTAACTCCAGGTGAAGTTTTGTTATTACTCCACTCCAAGATTTGACTGGTGATTTTATCTAAGAGGTTTTCGATTTCTTTATCAGTGTATTTGTATGAATACCTCTGGGTTATATCTTTCTTGTTTTTCACAAACTTTCCTATATCAGGTTTGTATTCTCTACCTTCAACAAAAGCAACTGCTTCCTCAACTTCTGTTCCCGGACCAAATCCTGCATCAAACCCCAATTCTGTAGCCAGTTCAGGGGTAACTGCCATTCCCCCCAGGGCTATTTTAATCGTATCCCTTAAACCTGAAGCATCAATCAGGTCAATGAATTTACCCAAAATTTCTGCAACCCCATAGCCTAAAGTTCTACTTATTAGAACGGTATCAACTTTGTTTTCATGTATCTTGTTTAAAATTTCTTCAGGTGGCAAATCAGGGGGTAATAAAATAGTATGATGACCTTTCTCATCCAGTGCTCGTTTTATCATTTTTAATCCAATATCATGCACAGGATCCAATGGGGCGAGTAAAACCTTGTGTTTTTTGCTTTTCATCAACCATCCCTCCTGGTATTAAGCCACCCGTATTTATCTCCCGATTTATGAACATATCCCCTGGCTCTTATACGAGCACCAGGACCATTATGTTCAATAAAAACCACATTGATATCATTAAAACCCATGTCTTCTAACATTTTTATAATAAGCCCTTTACCTTCATCTTCATCTTCACATATAAGAAAGGTTTCAATGTCAACCGCATCTAATACATGTTTATAAACCGCAGACATATAACTGACCCTCCTAAAGAAAAAGAAAAAATTATTTTTCTTTTTCATATAATTCCCAGTATTTGTTAACATCCTTTATCAGGCTATTAATGTGATCTGTCATGGCTTTTTCAGCTTCCCCGGGATCTTTTTTTGAAATGGCTTCTACTATTTTTTTGTGATCAGAGACTACTGTACTTTTTACTTTTTTTCTTATAAAGCCCAAAACAGGTGATAACTGACCATCCTGCCTGATTAAATCCATAGCAGCATCCAGAACTCTGTTTCCAGCAAGTTTGGAAATGTATTTGTGGAACTTCAGGTCATCTTGAGCTCCCTTTACGAAATCATCAAAATGTTTTTCATGAGATGATAGTATTTCTTTTAGGTTTTTAATGTCTTCTTTTGTAGCATTTATTGCTGCCAGCCTGGCAAGTTCTTTCTCGATAACCTTTCGAGCTATTAAAACATCCAGTAATTCTTCTTTATCCTTTACCCTTACAACACTTAAAAATTCTTTGCTGTAATGATTTATTTCTTTTTCCTGCTTTAATTTGTTTAACCTTTTTTTACCTGCTTCTGTTAAAATTCTTCCTCTGAACCCAACCTTTTCGGTATAACCTTTTATATCAAGTTCCCTGAGCATTCTACCTGCTGTGGCTTCACTTACATCGAACCCTTCACGGATAAGTTTTTCACTTAACAGCCCTGAACCAATAGGGGTATCAGAGTTTGCAATTATTTTTAACGTAACATACTCCTGCATTTTTTTTGGTGAAAGCATGTAACCATCTCCATTTGTTTTTTATTAATTATTATATAATATTACTGCATTTTATGGCTATACTTTTTAACCAGAACTTTTTATATATTTGTAATCAATGTCAGGTATAGCTTTTTAAATGCCTGTACTCAACTTGGTATTTATTTGTTGAGTTAAATTTAAGAATTTATACAGGAGTATTGTGTTGTTATTCGTAAGAGATGCATTGAGTTAAATAGTGCCGAACTTGGGGCAAGATCGGCCTGGATTCAATACGGCGTCCTGCCGGTGAATTCTTTCCGGAAACCTCCTGTCTCCTTCATTCGATCTTACTTCTCCCCATTCAGCAGGTTCCATTTGTTCCATTTACCAAAAAAATATAATACTCTTTTTTGATTAAAATTAGCCTTCTGGATGTGCCATTTTAAATACCAGCTGATGATATGTACATATATATTTTTAAAAAGCATTTCAATTTAGCGTGTTCCTATTAAGATAAAGATGGTACCAATAATGATCATTATCAATTTTGCAGGAGGTATTTTGTTTGCCGCTTCAAACAAGCCCAAAGCTGTTACGCCTATGAAAATGAAGGGTCCGATGGATCCCAATATACCATTAAGCTTTAAAGCCATTTTTAGATTATTGAATTTCAACATTAACAAAGCAAACAATATACCTAATGAGCCAAATAGGATTCTTAAGATTGCCATTTGTAAAACCGTCTTATTTAAACCCATAAGCAAGACCCCCAGATTTAATCAACTCCCTAACAGCTTTAATTAAGGCTGTTAGAGAGCTAGTCATACGAGCTTTTGCTCAAATATATCTGTCATGTTAGCTGATTCTACCCTGTCCTTTATTTCATCTATATTTGTAGTATAGAGATCGTTTTCTCTCATTACCTCAAAATAAACCGAACCGGAGAACGTATATTTTCTAGCGATACCTTCAGGGGTAGCCATTTGTTCCTTAACATGAGCAATAGCATGTCCGGTAGCAAGGCTTTTGGGTAATTCAAGCAGTTCTTTGCCAACAGCTTTTCTTACAGCATTGTGACCGGCAAGTGTTCCTGTAACAATGGCTTCAGTGTGTCCAACCAGTGGACCTGCTTTTTCTCCTGCACAGAACAGGTTTTCCACACCTTCGGTTTCAAGATAGTTGTTTCTTGGTGATATGGAGAAGTATCTCATGGAGTTGCCGATGTTTCCAGCGTATGGATCTTCAAATCTAGCGTTTTCAAAACCCGGGATCTGCCTGAGTTTTTCAAGGGGATAGAAGGGAGACATTAATTTGGCATGGCCTGTGTCCAGGAGAATAATGTTTTCAGCAAACTCTTTTAAAGCATATTGCTGACAGGCTTTTTGGCTTAGAGACTCGGCTTTTTGTAGCTCCTTTGGAATTGGTACAATTGCAACACCTGTTTTGTTTAATTTTTCTACAAGTTCTTCTGAAAGGGATTCTTTATGGAGTTTGCAAGAACCGCTCATCGCTCCAACAGAACCGTCTGATTTTTTGGCCATCATTTCTTTGACTCCTGCTTTTTCAGCTATGCTAATTCTAGGACCATAGCTAGGACACCTATAAATACACATTGCACAACCATTACCGTATTTAGAACAATTGCCCATGGGGCCAGCAGTTCCTGTCGCTTCTACAAATATATCGGCTGTAATCATTTTGCCATTAGCGGTTTTTATAGCTTTAATTTTTTTACCTTCCATTTCAACGTCTTTTGCTCTGGTTTCGAACAAAATTTTTACACCTGCATCCAGTAAGTGTCTACGTATAGCCGGTTCAATTTTAGCAACATCGTATAATGAAGCATGTTTGTGGCCGGGGAATTCTATGTTTTTGTGTCTTGAGACAGAATCTGCAATTTTAAACAAATCGCCTCCACCCATTGCAATCATTTCCTCAGTGGCAGTAAATCTACCATTATTTCTCATAATACCCCCAACCAAACCTGTACCCAACAACATGTCCGTTCTTTCGATAAGCACTACTTCGGCTCCAGCTTTAACAGCTGAAAGGGCTGCAGCACAGCCTGCCCATCCTCCGCCAATTACTACTACTTTAGACATCTTTAAACCTCCTCAAAATTTTACCATAGGAGAGGAACCCCCCTCCTATGGATGTTTTGATTTTCTTAATCCAAGTATCCGCTGTATTTACCGATGATTTCCATCAATTTAACCAAGGCTTTAACTGCATATCTTGCTCTGTCTTTTAACAGTTGGCCATTTTCATCAGTTGTTCCAAGACCTGGAGAAATGTAAATATTGCCGTCATAAGCTATAGTGGGAATTACCCCCATTTGTTTCATACCATCCTGCAGAAGATTGCTGCCAGCATACATGTCTTCTATTGAAAAGATTGGGAAACCTAACTCTCCATTATTCCACGTGTTTTCATAGTTAACCTCAACAGCGGTTGAGTTGTATGATTTGGTAATGATAAGCCCTTCTTTAATTCTTGGATGAATCTGTTCAAATTCCTCTTTTACAATTTCGTATAGGTCATCAACAGGTTTTGTGAGTATTTCGGGTTTTTCTTTTATTGCTTTAAGAGCCGCAATTTGTCCTAGAAGAGCTTCTTTGCCCGGGTCATTTGTAACATAAGCTGCTTTGCCATAGGAAACTGTTGTTCCCCATCTAGAACCATGAATACCCAATGCTCTTCGAATTGGTACCATAAATTCTTCCTTACCGATAATAAGCCCACTTGTTGCAGCACCTGAAGCTTTGTCCATACTAAATATTACCACATCTGCACCGGATTTCCTTGGGTCATGACCTATAAAGGGCACACCCCACGCGTTATCTACTACATATGGTATATCAAAATCTTTTGCGATTTCTGCTAACAGTTTTTGTAAAACAGGAGTTCCTTCTTCATCTTTTTCTCCATAACCATATCCAGGAGTATCATATCCTAAAGAGGTAATGCCTGTCAACATGGTAGCGTGACGCTCAGCAACCAGAGAAACTTTTTCAGCGGTTGCTTCTGGATCGACTTTTGTAAGTAGAATACAGGGATGGTATTTTATACCATGCACACTGTAATCAGCGCCTTCCATAGGTAATATGTATGTGCTGGTATTGTTTTGGCGTTTTCCATAAAAACCCAACTCGCCAGGTGTTGAACCTCTATCAGCAAAAACATCTTTAAATCTACCCGGGAAAGGTCTTCCATAGCTCCCCTGGTGATGAAGGTGTTTTTCGTATAGAGCGATGTACCTCGCCTGATAGCAGTCTCCTCTACCCTGCATTGGTGGGGTGAACAAACAATCAAAGGTTATCCACAGGCCAGCTTCACATGTATTGGTTGGCGCAGCATCGTATTCATCACCGTAAACATCTTTGACCAGGGTTCTAATTTCATCTGTTAGTTTTGCTAGAGGTATTACTTCTTGTCCACCTTTTGCTATAAATTCTTCAACATCCTTTCTCAAAGGTGCAGGGCATCCTGAAATAGCACCTGTAAGTCCGAATTTCCCTCTAATCTCACTTGGAATTCCAATTTCATCAGCTGCTTTTTGTGCTTCTTCATAAATTTTAGGGGTGTTTTCCTGAAGGGATTTATACATTTGAAATTTGTAATTAAATTTTGACATGCTACTTTTCCTCCTCTTTTGATTTTTTTATTTTATTTTTACAATCATTTCAATTTCAACAGGGGCATCTAAAGGGAGTTCATTCACACCCACTGCTGACCTTGCATGAGCACCTTTTTCTCCGAAAACTTCACCCAAAAACTCTGATGCACCATTAACAACCTTTGGTTGTTCATTGAATCCAGGTGCGCTGTTGACAAAACCCGTAACCTTTACAATTTTTTCTATATTGTCAAGGTTACCGATTAGAGATTTTACTGCACTTAAACAGTTTATAGCACATATTTTTGCAGCTTCATAACCCTCTTCAACTGACAGATCTTTACCTAATTTGCCTTTGTATTTGAGCTTACCTTCAACAAAAGGTATTTGACCTGCAGTATACACATACTTATCGATTTTTACAGCCGGCACATAAGCTGCAACGGGTTTAGGAGCTTCAGGAATTGATATACTCATTTCCTTTAGCTTTTTTTCAAAAGACACATGTAGCACCTCCTATTTATTAATATTTATGTAAACAAATATATAAACAAAGTACAATCCTTTTAAAATATGGGAACTATTAATCAAGGTTTCATTATGACTTTCTTATTATTATTTTATTATTTAATTCATATCCTCTAGTTAGACCATCTTTGTTTTCTGGATTATATACAACAATATTCAAATGATTAGGCATATGAGTATAATCAAAACCGCATATTTCGCCTATTGGTTCAGAATTCAAATAAACCTTATCACCTACAACAATCACACCACCACTTTGAACCTCAAAAAATCCTAGATAAGCAATTTTATTAACAGTATCACCTGGTTCTGCTTTTTCAACGGTAAAAATTAGTTCATGAACGTCATACTTTTTAACACATCTTGAAATTGGTTTAATCAGCTTTAATCCTCTTTGTTCCAAACAACCCCGCAATACTACTACAAGTTCCCCAACAACATCTGCTTTTTTAGCATAAGGATTTTTTTTGAACATTCCTGCTTTGTAGGGATCTATGTTATCGTTCAAAAAATCACCTCCTCATCAATGATGAGCTATTTATACATTTCAACATTTTTTTTAAAAATCCTTCTTAAAAAATTTATTTTTTTATTTTATTTTTCCAATTAATTTTACCTTTATTCTAATATAAAAAAACAGGTTTTTATAGACCTGTTTTAGATATTGTTAACCAGTTATTTAGCATTTTGTAAAAAATATCTATAAATGTTTTTCTTTCTACTGAAATTTCCGCAACCAAATCTGATCCTCCCATCAGCTTGGAGTCCAAATATACTCTAAGTTTGCCTAGTATCTGATTTTTTTCCACAGGTGCTTTTACATGTTCTGGTAAATCTACAACAACCTTTACCTTGTTTTCCTCACCTTTTTTTAATGGAAGGTTTATTTCTTCTTTACTTAACACAGTAACTATATCTCTTTTGCCGTTTTTTACCTTAACTGTTCTTATTATTTGATTTTTTTTAACTACATTGTAACGATAATATGTTGAGAAACCATATTCCAGCAATTCGATAGAATCATTCCAGAGTGTATATCTACTTGGACATTTAAGTATTACTGAAACAAGCTGCCAGTCATTGAGAGTAGCAGATGCTACCAAACAATGGCCCGCTCGACTTGTATAACCAGTTTTTACTCCGTCAGCTTCAGGATATTTCCACAACAGCTTGTTAATGTTTCGCAAATATCTCTTACCACCTTGATTATACCTGGAAATAGTTATTTCTTTAGTCTTAACAATTTCTGAAAAAAAGGGAATTTTCAGAGCATAAGCTGCTATTATAGAAAGGTCCAGTGCCGTTGAATAATGATTATGGTCATCCAAACCATGAGGGTTTGCAAAACTTGTATTATACGCACCTATCTCGATTGCTTTAGCGTTCATCATTTTTACAAAATCTGGAACGCTGCCGGCTATGTGCTGCGCCACTGCTGTAGCCGCATCATTACCCGATTTCAGCATCATTCCATAAAGCAGCTCTTTCATTGTTAGTTGTTCCCCGGGTTTAAGCCATATGGAAGAGCCCCCTATATTACAGGCTGTAGGAGTAACTGTAACCATTTCGTTTAAATTTCCTTTTTCAATCGCTAGAATAGCTGTCATGATTTTTGTTGTGCTGGCCATTGGTTTTTTTATGTTTATGTTTTTGCCCCAGAGAATTCTTCCTGTTTCGACATCACGTATGATAGCATATTTTGCACTGATAGTAGGCCCTTGTGCTTTTGCTGCTGAGGTTGAGAAAAACAAACAAAAGATTATAAATAAGATGATGTTCTTTTTTTTAAACACACAACCCCTCCAGTATTAGCATTATAGTTTTACGTAGTTTTATGTTTATTATTTGATTTTGAAAGTATTAAAATTCTCAAAAAAATAATCTAAATAATGGAGGGGTATGAAAATAACTCTATTTTTCGTAAATTATTTTACAGCCGAACTCTTTTGCAATCTTTTCAGCTTCTTTTATATCTTCTGAATCCCATATTGACCAGCTTCCTTTTAAGTTACCATTGACATAAATCTCGACCTTGCTTTTTTTAAAAATCATTACTTTATCATGTCTTTTTTTCATTTGTTCAATCTGCCTTTTTATAGCATTTTCTACATTTAAATCCAGAACCTTAAAAGCAATTAAAATACATGAGAGGGCATCCTCCAGTTCCCGTTTTGCTTTGTCTACATCACCTTTCATTAAAGCTTTTAACGATTCAGCAACTTCCTCATTTAAGTGACTAATAGCTTCTTTAGGGTCTTTCGTTTCGTATTTTCTATTTTTCCATATCAACTCTACTGCTTCATTTATATCCATTACAGATCTCCTTTCTTTGTCGAACAGAATTGATTGCTATTTCTAATTATAAATCTTTAACTTTTTTTATACAAAGATAAAAGTATCGTCAAAATAAAAAATAGTGGGGAAATCCCACTATGATTCAGTGTTGTTTTTCGTTTTTATTTTTTTATTAAGCATTTGATCTATTTTATCGATTATTTGTGGTGCAACATCAATTATTCTATCTACTAAAGAGTTATCAGTAATGGATAATAGGCGTATCTGGCCCTGACCGACAACCATAAAAGCTACCGGGTGGAGCTTCACACCAGCTCCGCTTCCACCTCCAAAAGACATCTTATTATCTTTGTTTGGCTTATCCTGTTTATAAGATGTGTCATATTCTCCTCCTCCAGCAGCAAAACCGAAAGATACCCGAGAAATGGGAATAATTACTATACCATCAGGTGATTCTACAGCATCACCAACAATGGTGTTAACATCTATCATCTCTTTTATGTTTTCCATGACTGTTTTCATCAAGCCTTGAATAGGGTGTTCATCCAAAACGAAATCACCTCCGTAGATTCAATAAAACTTTTAGTACAGCAGTTATAATATGACCAAATTTAATGTATAATATGCAGTTTATGTTTACGATAACTGAACCAGGCTTATTAAAGCAGGGTGTAAAAACCAGATTTGGTTTGTTGTTTTTGATAAATTGCAAATTGTTTAGCATTAGAATTTTAATGTTTTCTAACACAGTCCATATGATTCCTGATAAGATTGCTGTATAAAAGGGGTCATCCAGGCATATCTGGCCTGACATTTCTAATTTCTTGAATTTGATTTTTTTGAGGAAAGTAAACAATATCCTTTTGTTCCTGATTAAGATGTTAATTGTTTTATTGAGTGTTTTTAGTGATGGGGTAAAATACTTAATTTTTTTTTCTAAGATATCAGTTTTTTTGTGCTCTACTACGGCTTTTGATTTTATTAAAATTTTTTGAAGTTTTATTAAAAAATACGGTATGTTTATGTTAAATGTGAAAAACAGGATTTTAAGTTTTATCTTGAGCCTCTCATCTTTGTTTGTTTTTTTAAAAGTTAGATTTATATGTAAGGGTAAATTGTATATTGAAATAAATAAAAAAATTAAGACAAAAACATAGTAGTTTGTTATTGGTTTAAACCTCCCCGGTTATACGTATGAAATTTGAAATTTTTGTATTATTTTTCCCATTATAAAAAAAAAGATACCTAGGTAATTTATTCATAACCTAGGAGTCCACTCGAAAAGTCCCTCAGAAAATTCATACAATTCAACATTACAACACATAAAGTCTGCATTCAATCATAACTAACCGTTTGAGGTGAATAAGCTCAATTATCCATAAATATATTTAATATGCTAAAGAAATCACAGGAAATCTCTGGTTTTCGACCCATTATATGGTATAATATATAATATAATACAAATAACTTTCAGGGAGTGGTAGCCATATGATGGGTAAAAGAGATCAACAGATGTCATTTGCAGATATTTGGATAGAGAATATGATTCCAAAAGACAGTTACTGGGCCGGATTACGGACATGGGCCGAAGAAAACTTAAACGAAGAAGACTTTGCGCCCCTCTTTTCTCAATATGGCCGGCCTTCAGTGCCACCGATCTATACCTTTCTTGCAACATTGATACAGCTTGAAAAGGGATATTCAGATGCAGAGCTTGAAGGAGAATCAAGGTTTGATGATCGGGTCAAATACGCTATAACCGCACCCAGGAATTTTACAGGGATAGATGCAGTAACCCTGCATGACCATCGTAAGCGTTTTTTTGAAAGTGAAATTGGATTAAAGATTTTCGCCAGGACTATAGAAAATGCAAAACAAGCAGGGATTTTCTCTAAAGAAAACCTCCATGTTGTAGATTCTTTCATGGTTTTTGGTGCTGCTGCCAAACAGGATACATATACCCTTATTTATCAAGGAATAAAGATGGTTTTGCGTTTTGCTTTATTTTATGAGATAGCTGATGAGGCCAAAGCAGTTCTTAAACGAAAAGACTATGACCTTAACAGAAAGAAGCCACAGATTAATTGGGAGGACAGAGAAGAAAAACGTGAATTGTTAGAATCCCTTGTCCATGATGCCCTTGCTCTTGTTGCATATTTACGGCAGGCAAAACCATTTTCTGAAGAGTTAGCTGCTGTATGTAACCTTTTAGAGAAAGTAGCCACCCAGGATGTTAATATAGATGATAGTGGCAAGGTAGAGATGGTTAATGGCACAGCAGAAGACCGAATTATTTCAATTAACGATCCTGAGATGCGTCATGGTCGAAAGACTAGTTCTAAAAAGAGTGATGGTTACAAATGCGAAATTCTAACCGGCGGAGAAAAAGCTGCTATAATTATGGGTCTTGAAGTAGACACAGCTAATACCCCTGACGGCGAACATCTTGGAGATCTTATAGTGGACTCCTAGTACAGATGGGAACCTGGCTCTTACCCTTTATTGTCTGGTAGAACGGCTCTGCCACCGAAACAACATTAAGGTTACAGCCAGAGAAGTAAAATCATTTTTTTCAGCTGTGGGTATATCTCTACCTTGTGGATAATATTGGAAATATGCGTTGCATAGTTTTAAAACAAAAGACGGTCTCCCTGCCTCCTGTTTAAGGGAAACCATCCAGTTTCTTGATGTTTCATTAGTCCCTTATTACAAGTAAAATCTTGCGCAAATATGGCAAGAAATTTTTGCGCCTTCAGACCAGCTTATAGCAGGGATTTCAGAGGATGAAAAAAAATTTCAACTTTTTGGTTCCGGCTTGTCCGGGTTAGGAATTGGTAATTGTAAAACTTAAACACTAACATCCTTTAGATAGTAGGGGGTGGGCACTGGAGTCTCACAATCCGTTCTATCAGTTCTTTAATAGAACGGGCCAGAGGCTGATTCTTAATACCAATAAGCTCAATATGAGGTTGATTAATACACAAGAGAATTTTTTTGGCCGGACTATCAGCTACCGCCTCTACGATGACTGCCGTAACTTCCCCCATCATAGAATTGGGAATTATGATACCTAAAGGCCCTACAACAACATCCACTTCTTTTGTTGTAACTCTAATAGCATTTTCTCCAGTAGCCCCTCGATGAGCTCCGGCTGCCAACATGTTTGAAGTTGCACCAGAATTGATTCCTAAGGCTATTATCTCAACAGAATTCCCGAGTTCTCTTTTAAGGTTTTCGATGATTTGACTTCCCAAGCCTCCACCCAGTCCATCTATAACAGCTATCTTCACAACAATCCTCCTTACAACTTTCTACTGGAATCTCTTGGTATTAATTATTCTATAACATTTTGATTTTCTGAACAAGCTTACTCCTGTTAAGAATTGCAGGAATCAATAAAAGCTGTAAAATGATACCGGGAATTCCACTCATCACAGCACCTTTCAGGTAAACCAATGGTGAAGGAGAAAACCCAAATAAGGGGGCTATGAACGTTACAGCAGCACCCAAAACCAGTCTACCCATAACCATGCTGATAATTAATGTAGTGATTAAACCTTTTTTCAACTTCACATACAGCATACCGCTAAACAAACCATATGCTGATAATTCAAACACCATCAATACAGCTATGGGTGGAGACATGGGAGGCATGCCTGTCAAGAGATGACTCAGAACAGGGGAAAGCACACCTACCATGGTTCCCAAAGCCGGGCCAATGGTTAAACCAGCAAAGAAAACCGGTAAATGCATGGGTAAGAACACTCTTCCCAAACCCGGTCCCCCTATCAAATGGAATATTTGCGGCAGAATGATTCCTAAAGCCAACCAAAAGCTTCCCCAAACTAATTTCCTTGTTTTCTGTTTCATTTCCATTACCCTCCTTAAAATAAGTTCTTAATAAATAAAAGAAAGCCTAAAAAATAAAAATCCACCAGGTTTCATACCTTAGAGAACATACCTGCGTGGTATCCATTCAATAAAAATATTAAATTATGGTTTTCCCTAAATTTATTGATTTTCTTAAAATATCCCACACAAACTTTTCTGCTTCAGCAGAAAAACAGCCTTCATGGCTGCAATATGTTATCCATTCCGTTACACATAATTATACTTAAAAGTAAAAACAGAGTCAACATCAGCTGGTAACTAATGGTAATGTTTTGCAATAATTATATTCTAAACTTTCTAATATAAAAGTTTTCTCCTTGATCCTCCACTTCCTTCAGCTTTTTTTCGCTGATTAATTTATCAATTAGATATGCCAAGTTTATTTTCGACTCGTGTAGAGTATTTCTTCAACTTCTATTACTATTTCCCTAATGCTATAATAAGCCTGCCGTTCCACTTTCATCTTTGTAGTTCTTCCGCTTTGACAATAAATACATGAATAGCTGCAAATCTTTGGTGGTATATTGTTTATACCCAAACTTCTTCCAAGCCTTCTTGAAGGAACAGAACCAAAAATCGCCAAAGTTATCACCCATTACCAGAAAATTATTAACATATGCTCTTTTTTGTTGTATCACATTTATGAAGCTACAATCAATTTCAAGCCGATAAGGAGGCCTATGGCTAACTTAGGGGCATATTTTTAATAACTCTGAAACCGAAGGGTTTCTGAGGTTGAGGAAGCTGATATTAGTGAAATTATTCACATTACCCCTTTTAAAAAGGGTGGGTATCCTTGGGGTATTATTGATATGGAAACAAAACCTCAATACACGAAAGGAGTGACCCACCCAATGTCATTATACCAAAAATTAAAACGGTCTGGAAATCCCCAGGCTGCTGTTCAAACTGTTATTTCTTTACTTGAAAGTTATTCACCGGCCAAAAGTAATCTGATTGGAAAATAGATACTAAATGTTTTCCAGTAACAATAGGAGAAGGTAAAATGATTTCGATTCCAATTCTATTGGATATTGCTGCCCATATTACCAGGATAAATATTGCTGAACCTATTGTTATTAGACTATTTTTTAAAGAAGAAGCCCTCATCTGGAATTCTGCCTCCTATTGTTTCTGGAGAAAAATTCATCAATACAGTTAAAAACTTTTCTATTGCCGGTTTAGCTTCCCAGGCATCCATATAGCGGATATTGCACCTGGGTATAGCATCTTCTGCTGTCCTTGCTTTCATGCCCAAACCGTGCTTTTCAGCTAAAACTCCAGCCGCCGCCGGGTTCTGGTTAACCCAATCGATTGATTTTTCATATTCTTCTAAAAATGTTTTAATTACACCGGGATATTTCTCTGCAAGATCTTTTTTCACAACCAGGCAGGCCTGCGCAAAAGCCACTTCCTGCCCGTGCACTTTTTTCCATTCATCTTGAAGGTCCAGCACAATCCTCACATTGCTATTTTCGTGTAGTATTTTTGTGACCCATGGTTCCGGCATAACTGCCAGCGCTGCTTTCCCCGCTATCATTTTCTGAGCCAACTCGATATGTCCCGACGTATACTCCAGGCTCACATCTTTATCTGGATCAATTCCGTTTTTGCTTAACAGATATCTTAACACAATGTCAGGAGTAGCTCCCTTGGCCATTAAATTTATTTTCTTTCCCTTTAAATCCTCCCAGTTCTCTACTTCTACTCCATTACTAAGAACGTACAGAACCCCCCACGTATTCATCACCGCTAATTGATATGGAATTCCTTTGTTGTAAAGCTTGGCTGCTAAATTGGTGGGAATAGTTGCAATATCCACTTCCCCGGAAAGCAATTTAGATACTAATATATCAGGAGATTGCGCCACTGAATAATCAGCAACAACATTTTCTCCTAAAAATGGTTCTTCCTCAATCATTTTTACCATACCTACTATGGTAGGTCCTTTTAAAGCTGTTACATTAATTGTGACTATTTCTTTTGCTTCAATTTCCTCTTTTGTTGGTTTTGAATTATCTAGCTGTCTACAACCACTAATTACAACCAGAAACATGCATAAAAAGACACAAGCTAAAAGTTTCCTTTTCATAATTATAAACCCTCCTAAATTTTTACCTTTTGTATTTAGGGCATTTGGCCATTTATAGAACACTTGCTCCTCTTTTAAAAATCTGGCGATACCAACAACATAAGTGAAAGGGAGCTGTTAAGGGTGCTGGAGCGGGACAAGACCCTTTTCTGGGAACGTTGTAAAATCCATAAAATAGGCTTTTGATAATTTTTTTTGGAAGGCAAATGCTCTATTTGCTTTATCAAAAGATGTCCCTCAAATTTCGAAAGCCTCTTTGCTCTGTAACAATTTCAGTTTTTTCGCTTGTCTTTTGGGCCATTTTATCTCCCACATGTGCCATAGCCCCTCTGCAGCTTCCACCAGAACCGGATCAAACTGTAAGGCTTTACAGGAAACAACTTCATCCCAACATTCTTGCCAGCTAAGAGCCTGTCGATAAGGCCGGTCAGATGTCATGGCATCAACAGCGTCGCATAGGGCAATAATTCTTGAGCCTAAAGGAATAGCCTCCCCTTTCAATCCAGATGGATAGCCGTTTCCATCCCAGCGTTCGTGATGGTGCAAGGTCATCAGTGCTATACGCTTTAGTTTTTTTGATTTGGCTAAAATTCTGTATCCTATTTTCGGGTGGCGCTGGATGGCATCCCGCTCGTGTGGCAAAAGCTTATCTTGCTTGCTCAATATCTTATCCGGGACACCAATCTTGCCTATGTCGTGCACATGAGCGGCAATATGTACAGCCTCCAACTCTGCGCCTTTTAGGCCAATCCTGCGGGCCAAATCTAGGGTCATATCCGCCACCCGCTCAGAATGACCCCGGGTGTATGGGTCTCTGGCCTCCAGGGCAGCCACCAAACATTCGATAATATCGTGGTATACCATATATCGTTTCCTGGTGTTTATCCAAGGTAGCAGTCTTCATTCCTCCTTTTTGCAGCTTTTCTGCAGTTTGGCTTCCAGAGCCAGTGCACCTAAAATGTGAGACCATGCTCTGCGGGCAAAGACGACCTTCACCCCCTTTTTCCGAGCTCTTTCTTTTATTTGCGCGGCAAGCCTGTGATTTACATAGTCGGTAAGAACCAAGATAATGCTTGCCTGACTCGGTATATCAAATTTTAAGTGATTTTTTTTACGACCAGATAGATGTTTGATTTTAGTAAACCCTAAATTCTTTAAATTGCCAGGAATACATCCCAGCCGGTCTCCCCCAACGACTAAAACAAACATGGGATTCCTCCTATTTAAAATAATTTACTTTATAACCCAAGTTTGGCGACATTTTTTTCAACACCAGCTATACTAAGGATTGCGAGTTTTCGCCCTGGAAAACGTAGTAGAGAAAATCTTTTTGCTCGTTGAAGATCTTATAAAATCAAGAGTTTAAGAGTCTAATTTGATTTCGCTGCTGCTTTTCGTTAACAATCGCTGAAACTCTTGCTGGATAAGGGCTGATAAATTTTTGCTCCAAATTTGGGTTATAACAATGGAGTAACTCAAATCATTTCTACCGGATACTAGCACATAGCAGTGGCAGCACACTCTCCTACATTTGATTCGATTGATAATGATTATCAATGAAGGTTTTTTAAAAAACCCTTTCTAAAAGGGTACTCTTTGTTAACATATACTGTTATTGCTACCTGCCTTCGCCGCGTGAACAAGCAACAGCTGTCAACACTATCGAAACAACCGTAAAGCCTCATATCACAACCATAAAACATTCTCAAGTTTTATCCCCCTTGCAGAAACAGCACAAACGGATAACAAAGATGGTACAAGGTATCAAGCAATTAATCAAGATGGTAACCGGCCACTCCTGTTTATTTTCTCATGTCCCATCTATGTAATAACTGGACCTTTAACCAACAGCAAGCCGAAGGAGGTGAAGGTTTTCCGGTTTAAAACCTCAACATGTTCATATATATTCATTCTACAATCAAAGTTCAACTAATTTCTTCCGACTCTAGAAGCGTTGAAACTATTGATGGCTGATAATATCTTCCTTTCTTTGACCAGGAGGCTCTTAAAATTGCCTCCTGGAACATCAGAAAAATCAAGATATGGCATGCAATGTGCTTATAACTATATCATTTAACTATATCATTCGTGCAAGTTTTTTCGACGCCACAGAAGTTTTTGCATGAACCACCACAATACTCACAAGCACCCTTTCCTTTTATTATTTTATACAGCTGCCTTCCAGCAATACCAACACCTATGATTCCAACCGTTACAATAATCACCGTTTCCATCTCAATCCCTCCAAAAAACTTTATAAACCCAATAATCTGCCTCCCTGATAAACTATGAAAGACATAATCCAACCAAGGACCAAACTATAACCTACTGCAAAAAATGTCCATTTCCATGAGTTGGTTTCTCTTTTAATGGCGCCAATTACTGCTACACATGGTATATAGATCAGGGTCATGACCATGAAGGAATATGCTGATAGTGCTGTCCATTGTGAGCCGAGCACTGCTGTTAATCCTTCCTCTCCAACTCCATAGAGCACACCCAGTGTCCCTACAATTACCTCTTTGGCCAGAAGACCGAACATCAAAGATGCAGCAGCTTCCCATGTTCCAAATCCAACAGGTCTAAAGATTGGTGCCAGAAAGCTTCCAATTCTACCGATGATACTTTGCTGGCTGGCATATTCTACACCTACAGGCAAATTAGACAGTGCCCACACAATCACCACAACACCGAATATGATGGTTCCGGCTTTTTTGATAAAAGCACTCCCCCGCTCCCACATGTGAATAAATATCCCTTTTAATGTGGGAATGCGATATGGAGGAAGCTCCATAACGAGGGGTGCGGATTGCCCTTTGAAAAGAAACTTTTTAAACACCTTTGCCATGATCACTGCTAGGACCATGCCCAGGATATACAAGGAAAATATAACTGTTCCCTCATTTGCAGGGAAAAACGCACTTGCAAAAAGCACATACACAGGAAGCCTTGCTCCACAGGACATTAATGGATTGATAAGGACCGAAATCATCCTGTCATTTTTGTTTTCAAGGGTTCTTGTTGCCATAACTCCAGGAACATTGCAGCCAAACCCTATTAGCAGTGGAATAAAGGCTTTCCCTGGAAGCCCGAAGGCCTGCATAATGCGGTCCATTACATATGCAGCCCTGGCCATGTATCCACTGTCTTCAAGAACGGATATGGCAAAAAACAGCAGGAAGATATTCGGTATAAACACCAACACCGAACCAACACCACCGATAATGCCATCGGTAACCAGGGATATCGCCAGTTCTGATACACCTGCTGCCATCAACCATCTACCTGTCAAACCTGCTAAATACTCAAACAGACTTTCTATCCAACCGATCATCGGGTCACCTAAAACAAATGTAAATTTAAAGACCATCCACATGGCAAGGAAGAATATTGGTAAACCAAGATAGCGGTTTGTAACAATTCTATCTATTTTATCTGATACAGATATCCTCTCTTCAAAGGTCGGATGTTTTTTAACAGCTTCTCTGACAAGCCCGCTAATATATCCATACCGTCTGTCTGCAATAACTGTTTCAGCTTCTTCTCCAAAAATTTCTTCAATATGTTTTAAGCTGTTTTGAACTTGATTTAAAAGATTCTCGTTGTGCACAAGCTTTTCAACTTCTCTTAAAATCTGCTCATCTTCTTCAAGCAGTTTGACTGCCAGCCATCTTGGTTGGAATTTTTCCTTTAGAATGGAGTCGGTTTCTATTAATGACTGGATCTTCTTAATCTCCTCTTCAATCTCTTTTCCATAATCAATTTTCAAAGGTTTTCTTTTCCCTTTTTTTGATGTTTCGATAGCTTCGGCAATTAATTTCTTAATTCCTTCACCTTTCGTTGCTACTGTTGGAACTATTGGGACTCCTAAAATTTTAGATAGTTTATCCACATCGATTTCAACCCGATTTTTTTTAGCTTCATCATACATATTAAGGGCTAACACTATACTGGCTCCCATCTCTAAAAGCTGTGTCGTAAGGTAAAGGTTTCGTTCAAGATTTGAAGCATCAACGGTATTAATTACAACATCAGGATTCCCAAATAATATGTAATCCCTGGCAACAACTTCATCTTCTGAGTATGCTCCCAAGCTGTAGGTTCCTGGCAGGTCAACAACACGAATTTCGGAACCCTGATATGTCAAAAATCCTTCTTTTTTTTCTACTGTCACCCCAGGCCAGTTACCAACATGCTGTCTGGCTCCCGTGATTTCATTGAAAATACTGGTTTTCCCGGAGTTGGGATTACCGGCCAGAGCAACAACGATTTCGCCCTGTTTTGAGTCTACCTTTCTGGCAATCTCCATTTGATTTCTCCTCCCTCTGTTTTTTGTTAGGTATGCCTAACATTAAAGCGATAAAAATACACTTTTCACTTGGCTTTCGGCACTTCGATTTTTTCTACCAGTACTTTCCGTGCCATGCCAAAACCTAATGCAATTCGGCTGTTTCCTAAAGCAAGAATTAACGGACCGTGATCATTCTTCAGTATTTTTACAGTCATCCCCTTAGCTAATCCCATTTCTTTTAGCCTTCTCTTTAGACATCTTCCACCAATTATCTCCTTGATAACCGCATTTTGCCCTATCTGTAAAAATGCAAGAGGTATTGCAGTTTTATTCATTTTATATCACCTCTACGTATATTTCTGATGCTTCTTTTTTTCGCAGGCTGAGGTTGTAGCCTTTTATTTTAACTTCTATCGGATCACCAAGGGGCGCTTTCCCTTTTACTGCAATTTCTGAGCCAGGAACAATCCCCATATCAAGGATGCGGCGCCTCACATTTCCTTTTGCAGTAATTCTTATTACTTTTCCCTTCTGGCCAATAGGAAGTGTGCTTAAAGCCATTATACTTGATGAGCTCATTTGGTCACCTCCTTCCCTTTTATTTGTAGTTTTCTCCTTTGTATTAAAATTATCGTTGCTTGACTCTTCGAGAAAAGCAATCAGCTTCTCCATCGTTGTAGGGCTTACTACATGTTCCATTAAACAGGCATCTTTTTCTGCTACCCTTTCTTGAACTCCCAGCACCTCTATCAAAAACTTTTTAAGAATTCGATGTTTTTGACGAATCCTTTCAGCATGTTTTTTGCCTTTTTCTGTTAAGGTAACAGGACCATATTTTTGCTGATTTACTAATTTCAGTTTCACCAGATTTTCAATGGCCTGATTCACACTTGATTTTGCAATATTTAGCTTTTGAGCAATATCCGTAACCCTGGCTACTCCTTCCCTTTCAGTGAGTTTTAATATAACTTCCAAATAATCTTCCATTGCAGCAGATAGTTCCAGTGTTGCGCTCATTTAAAATAGCCTCCGTTTATTTATGTTTGTTAGTTTGACCTAACTCGTATCTAAAATTAATTGAAAAGCATTCTCATTTTATATTATAGGCTACTTACTGTTTTAAGTCAATATGAATTTTAAAAACAATCCTAACTTTTAGGCATTCATTCTACAAAACTCAAAAGCAAGCTGGCAAATACAGCCGTTAAAGGTGTTGCTAAAATCAATCCTATACTGCTTGAAAGGGCCCTAACAATCTCTGTTGAAACAAAATCAAGATTATGAATTTTTTCACATTGCTTCACCTCAAAGTGTTGCTTCTTTAATATATTCAATTATCCTATTTTAATCTTTAGAATAAAGTTCTATTAATATTGTTTTTAGAAACTATATTGATTGTTTTAAAATACAGGTAACCACAAAAAAAATCGGAGTTATTGCCCAAAATCAACAACCCCGATTTATTATAACCTATTCATCACTTTGACTTACATTTTTCCCCTTAAAACTAAAAAGCATGCCTGCAGCAAGTGCGGTTAAAGGTATTGCTAAAATCAATCCTATGCTTGCTGATAAGGCTCTTACAAATTCTGTTGCAATCAGGTCAAGGTTGATTATTTTTGTATATGACATATTGTATGCCATAAATAACAAAAGTAAGGGAACAGAAGCACCGGTATAAGCTAGAATCAATGTGTTTGACATTGTACCCATAATGTCTCTACCGATACTAATCCCGGACTTTATTAACTTGCTCATTGATATTGAAGGATTAGATTTTTTTATTTCCTCCAGGGATGAAGCAATAGACATGGCTACATCCATTACCGCTCCAAGGGCACCTATTATAATTCCTGTAAAAAGCAGATCTCTAAAGTTAAATTTTATGTTTTGTGGAATATACATCAACATCTGTGCTTCTTCGCTGCTCATTCCCGTTAAATGGGCTGCTCTGCCAACAATCATTGATATAAGGGCAGCTATTAGCACTCCTCCGGCTGTGCCTACTGTGGCTGCAGCAGCCTTTTTTGTAAAACCGCTGATCAACACAAACGTTATAGTGGTGGAAATTATTGCCACAATAATAGCAAGCATAATAGGATTATATCCCTTTAATATTAATGGTAACAGCATCTTACCTATTAACACTATGGTAATGATTAATGAAAATACAGCTTTAATTCCTTTTCCTTTTCCGATTACTATCAGTAAAATTATAAACAACCCTATCAATAAATAAATATAATTATCTCTTACATAATCGGCAAGGTAAGCATTGCCTATTTCACCTTCATATAGCTCTAATTCTAAAAGCACTTTATCTCCGGGTTTTACTTTCATATCATAAGCGATATTCCCTGAAGTTGTATTTTCAACCTCAACTATTTTACCTTTGTATTTAGAAGAAAGGATTTCGGCTGTAAATATTTGCCTTTCAGCAGTCATTCCAAATCCATGTTCTATTTTTTCCTCTTCAATAATTTCCAAAACCTTGGCTTTAACACTCATAGTTTCAAAATCTTCTATGTAGTTTTCTTCTCCAGAAGGTGCCATTGGTTCTGGCTCAATAAAATCTTCTTCTAAAGGATCCATTGAATCTGCAAAACCAATAGAATTGAATAACAATATAATCATTAATATCAGGAAAAGGCTTTTCTTCATATTTCTCCTCCTCGAATATTTATAATAAAAAATTCTATATCTAGATTACCTTAGTGGAGATGTGTATCCCGCAGCCGTCCGATTTTTTAATCATTATATTATACGTCCTAAGCAATTTTCGTTAATGTTTCTTCAAGTTGTTTTACAGCTTCTTCTTCAATCTGATTTGCCTTGTCTTTTTTGTTGTATGCTTCAATTACTAAAGATCCGATTTTTTCTTGAACTTCACTAGATGGAATCGGAATCTTAATCTGTCGTATGTGATCTTCTGTCAAATGATCGATAACTCCACCGAAAATTTCTCTTTTAAGCTGATATTGTCCATAGGGAGAATGGAGGTAAGCTAGTAAATAACCTCTATGCAAATCCTCAGTTGGTACAATACGTGCAAAATTATTACTTCCATACCATCCTGTAATAAAAGGAGTTACAATTGATGCCCATCCAATAGTACCATCTGTTACAACTAAAATATCTCCTTCCTTCAACCGATATAAATCACAATTTTTGAATGTTTTTGCAAAATATTTAGGCTCAAAATACTTGATCATAGGTAAATCAGAGGGTCGAATATATCTTATACCTTCATCTTGATTTCCCACATAGGGACGTTTGAAGCGAGGTGGAATGAAAACACTTTCTAATTTATTACCTAAAATCTGAACATCTACTTTGATTTTAGCTAAATATTTCTCAATCATTTTTATTATGGGTAAATGATACGAAACATCCAGTCTATAATTCAATTCACTTGCTTTGACTTCAAAAGCCTTAACAAGTCTCCCAATTTCATCGCCAAAATATTCAACATCATCCTCATTTATTTTGGGTAATCCAAGTTCTGAATATATCATTTCTTCTGCTTTTAAAAGGAGTTCTTGAGCTTCTTCTCGTAACTTGTGGGTTTCAAGGATTTTTTTGTTTATCTCTTCCTCCAAATCTTGTATGCGTGGGATAGGAATATTAGCGACATGGTGAGTTTCTATATGCTTAACTGTTGCTCCATACTGGTCTTTGGTGAGAAATGCCTGGCCTATCCAAGTATTTAAATAAGCATATAGGTAACCTATCTTTTTATATCCCTTTTCATTTGGGACAATTCTAATTACATTGGGCGACACAACTTTATCTTTGAACAATTTATTCATTAATAAGCATCGTCCAGGAGTTCCCGATTGTGTAATTAAAATAGTAAAAGGTTTAACCCACCAGTTTTCTAAATCTTTTGTTTCTTTCCTTACCCACTTTCTTGGCTTCAAATTAAACATAAACAAATCTATTGGCATAAGGTAAGGAATTCCTTCTTTGGAATTGGTAAATAGTCTCTTTACCCTTGCCCCAACGAATATTTTCTCTGATAGGTTGTTTACTGATTCAACCGAAGTTCGCTTTTTAATAGATTCAATAAGTTCTCTTGCTTTTATTGATTCAAACGAGTAGGAGGATGCATTGAGCCTAATTTCTTTATCTTGGAAAATCCACTTGCTTTTAAGTGTAACCCAATTAAGATCTATCAGTTGAGCCACCATCATATCATCCCTTTCCTTCTCAACCATTCTTCAAATGCTTTAGCAACCAAAGGTAAATAATCTTCTACTATTGGATTTCCATTTTCATCAAGCTTTATTTCTCCACCGGGTGTAGTTTTGTAGATGAGATTACCCCTGCGGTCATGTCCAACTTTTTCTGGGATAGCCATGAATATTTCATAATCTTCCTGTAATTTCTGTTGCACAGGAGTCTTCTTTTTAAGAATAAGAATACTTGTCTGCGTTCCTGTATGTGGCTCAAATGTTTCCACAGGCAGGTCTATACTCGCTATGATATATGCTTTTTGAAGTATCCATTCTCTTATCCATTTTAGGCCCGGATTGCTCAATATACTATCAGGAAGAACAATACCAAGATAACCACCAGGTTTAAGAAAGTCTAAACATCTTTCAACAAACAGTTGTTCGGGAGGCAAGGCTGTTCGTGATGAGTTTGCTCCAAACGTTGTTAATTCAAATTGACTTAGTATATCAGGATTATCTATTACTGCTTTCGTTCCAAATGGAGGATTGGTAACTACCAAATCAAATTCTCCAAATTTTATCTTTTCTTTTGCTTCACTATTCCAGTTAGCAGAATCTTCAAGAGAATTAGCATGAACAATGTTGGCTGAACCATCACCATGCATAACCATATTCATCTGAGCAACTTTCACCAAAAACGGATTAAAATCTATTCCATAAAAATTAGCATTGGCAACATCCCTCACTAAATCTCGTAATTGATCATATCTAAATCCACGATTTAAGAACAATTGCTTTATTTTCTGAACGCCTGCAATTAGAAAACCTCCTGTGCCAACCGCAGGATCAAGGATTTTCATACCACCTGGACTTGTAAGTTTGTCCTCGGGAATAAGAGAGAACATCATTTCAATAGTCATATTGCATACATTACGAGGCGTAAAAAATTCTCCTCTATCACCTCTTAAATTGGGACCAACAATTTCTTCGTAAGCCTCCCCTTTCACATCGGTTTCCGTGTCCACAAGGCTAAATCTTTGAAGTTCAGAAACCACATATTTTAAAACTGTATCGTTTAGTTCAATAATCTCATTGCCTTTAAAGATGTATTTGTAACGATTCTGGACTTTCTTAAAGAGTTTATTTAATCTTTCTCTTACTTTGCTAACATCTTCTCCGGGAAGGATATAAAATTGCAAAGAAGGACTGTATTGTTCGTCATAAACTTTAATGAAAATTAATTTTAAAAGCTCTTCAAAGGCTTTATCTTTTTGAAACCCTTGATTAGCATAGATATAATTATGGATTCTTTTAAAAACCTGTTTTAAGTTTACAGCAGGAACAAGTGAACCACGAGTTGGTTTTGGAATCGTTGTTTCACCTTTCTTGGGTATATCGGGAATTTCTACTAGTTTTCTCCTTCCCTTTTCTTCCACAGCTTTAAACGCTAACCTTTCACTACCAACCCAGAGGGCAAATTGAGTATTGATACATGCCGCAACATAGCTTTTTAGTTGTTCAATACCTTCTTTCTTGTCAGATGGTTTAACATTTTCAGTTTTAACTTCTACAATTATGTAAATATTTTCTTGTCTATGCTCATCCCCTTCCTCAAATATGACAATATCGTTTCTTTTCTTGGCTCTACCTATTTTGATAGGAAACTCAATATCAATGTCATCCTTATTGTATCCATATTCCTCAACAAAACTCCTTGCCACATCTTGACGGATCCTTTCTTCCGGAGTATCTTTTCTAAGTTTCCCAGTAATAAAACATTTAATCTTTCCTGGGGGAATTACCTCTATTGTTCCCACTTCATCTTCTATCAGTTTTAGTTGTTTTTCCTTCGGCATGTTTACACCTCCTTAAGACGGCTGGGAACGTGTCGCCTAACTAAGTATATCATATTCTTTTAACAAAAGTCAGATTATTTTTTTAAACCCAGGAGCCAAGGGTGTTTTTTTGTTTTAGTTAAGTCCGTATAATATGGTTCAATATAAAATCACCATTGATTCTGAACTTTTGCACTATCTATTTTTAAAAGAGTATGTGTCAAGTCTTAGTCGGCCAAGAGACTTCGCAACATTATTTTCGTTTCAAGTGTGAAATCACTCTTTCTGCATAGACCATTCTAACCGAAGCGGCCTTGCCCCGTCAAGGGAAGCTTCGCCCGGCTTCGCCGGCCCTTGACTGGGCAAGTCGCTTCGGTTCCTATATAACTAACAGAAAGAAGTGGCATTCAGCCAATATGACTAAGCCTGCTCAACTCCCTAAGTGCTTTTACCCACGGCTTTGTCTTGGAATTAAGGGCAGGGTATTGACATCAACAATTGAATGAGGTATGCTAATGGTGAGGGCGATGTTCTTACCATCGCTTCTCATGAGACCTCGCTCCTTTCTTTTTGGTTGCGAGGTCTCTTTTTTTACATTACCTCACCTTTTTCCTGCCTGACATCCACTAAAACTTCACACTAACTTTAAAAGAAGGAAAAGATGAAGGTATGGTCAATCACCACCGGTAGCTGTAAATAACCGCTGGAGGCCCTGGGGTCAAGGGCGGGCAAAGCCCGGCGTTAGCGTATCCTTGACCCCAAAGGGCCGGAGGCGGTATAATAGGCAAACGGTGGTGATTGAAACTCCTAGTTCTAACCGGAGGGAATTTTACACAATAATTTGGACTTGATCGTTTTTTATAATAATAACATAAAAAAATTGCCCAATCTATAAACAAAACAGCCCAGACCATTAAGGTCTGAGCTGTTTTGGCTTATATTATTCTTCCTTCTCAAGTTCTTTTAATCTTTTTGCTATCTCATCCAATTCTTCTTTCAGGTATTTGGCTTGTTCTTTTAAAAATTCCTTTTCATCCTTATATACAGGTTGTACTGGAGGTGCGTAATTGTAAACCCCAAATCGTGCCCAGCCGGGAAGACCGGTTGCATAATACATTCTTCTCCAGCCTCGGCCTCGGCCAAATCCTCTACCCCAATATGGTCCTGGATTCATATAACCAGGAACAGGGAATCCAGCACAATATCCGGCTCTTCTGCCAGTCATTGGGCCAAGACCTAGAGGACCGGTTCCATCACCCCATGGCATATTGTTTCACCTCCTTTTTTGTGTTATGAACTTATGCTCATTATAATTATACAACCTTTATGATCATATGTCAATAACTCTTTATTTGTTGTTCTCCCTTTTATCTTCAAGTTCCTTTTCTCTTTTCTTTAAATAATCCAGTATTGCTTTTTTTAAACCAACAGCTCCCAACACTGAACAGTGCAATTTATCCTCAGGCAATCCACCAAGAGCATCTGTTATATCTTCATCTGTAATCTCGAGAGCTTTCTCAATAGTTTTCCCTTTAGCCAGTTCCGTCATCATGCTGCTTGTAGCAATAGCAGCTCCACATCCAAAAACTAAAAATTTTACATCCTTAATTACGTTTTTTTCAACTTTTATCGTTACTTTCAAACTATCTCCACAGGCAGGGTCTCCAACAAAAGCCGAGCCATCAGCATCGGGAATTTCTCCTACATTCCTGGGATAGAAGAAATGGACCAGCACTTTTTCATTGTACAATTTTTTGTTTCACCCTCTTCCAAAGCCTCTCTATCTCTCTGGAAACCTGGGAGTAAGGATAAGCCTCTACAACAGACTTTCCTTCAAGCATTGCCTTTGTCAGCAATGAGCTAAAACTGACCTTTCCAGCAACTTCAACCTGATAACTTGAACAATAATTTTCAATCTCTTTCGTTTTCTCTTCATCTAAGTCATATTTGTTGATGCACACGACATGGTCAATTCCAAAATGTTTCGCAACCCTTACAACTCTATCGAGGTCATGCAAACCTGCTACAGTTGGTTCTGTTACAATCACCGCCAGGTCTACACCGGATAAGGCAGACACTACCGGACATCCTATACCCGGCGGACCATCGGTAATAATCAAATCTGCCTTTTTCGTTTCAGCTATTAGCCTTGCTTTTCTCCTCACTTCTGCCACGAGTTTGCCGGAGTTTTCTTCTGCAATTCCAAGTTTTGCATGAACGAGGGGACCGTAGACCGTCTCAGAAACAAACCAATTACCCGATAATCTGTCTGTTAGATGGATTGCATCTACAGGGCATACATAATAACACACCAGACATCCTTCACAAAAAAGCTTTTCAACCTCATAATCGTGTATAGCATCAAAACGGCAATGCTCCTTACATCTACCGCATTCTACGCATTTCTCTTTATCAATTACAGGCAGCTGGGAACCGTAGAATTTACCCTCTTCTTTTATCCTGGGGTTAAGGAGGAGGTAAAGGTTGGCAGCATCCACATCACAGTCTGCCAATACTTTATTTTTCGCAAGGGCTGCAAAAGCTCCAACCATGGAAGTTTTACCTGTTCCACCTTTACCGCTTATAATCAAAACTTCTCTCATTTCCTAACATCCTCCCGAATATCGTTCCATAACTTCCTGAAAACCCCCATCCATTCTGGAAATTCATCCACAATACATTTCCCCCTGGCATAACATCTTGCAAATTCTTTTTTGTAGGGTATTTTTAAGAGTAGTGATATCTTTTCTTCCCGGGCAAATTTAGTCACATCATTATTTCCAATTCCCCAACGATTAATCACAATCCCAAACGGTACCCCTATCTTCCTGCACATAGCAACAGCAAGCTTTAAATCATTTAAGCCAAAGGGCGTTGGTTCTGTCACCAATAAGACAAAGTCAGTTCCTTTTACTGCTTCAATTACAGGGCACGATGTACCCGGCGGAGAATCAATAATCACATTTTTTTTATCCTCAATTCTGGCCTTCGCCTCGCTTATAACAGCTGGAGCCAAAACCTCTCCTGGATTGAGGATGCCGCGAACAAATTCTACTTTTCCTACATGACCCGTTTCTATCGTACCCACTTCTCTATCAACTTCTTTTATTGCACCTTCCGGACAGAATAGCGAACATGCACCACATCCATGACACAATTCCGGAAAAACTATTACTTCTTTACTCACTACTGTTATGGCATTAAAATTACAGACTTCCGAACACTTTTTACAGTAAGTACATTTGTTTTTATCTATTTCAGGGATAGGCACAGATACTTTCTGTTTTTCAAAAATGTTAGGTTTTAAAAAAAGGTGAAGATTGGGTTCTTCCACATCGCAATCTATTGCCTGAGTTATATCGTTGTTTAATGCTTTTACAAGGTTTGCCGCTACAGTAGTTTTCCCTGTCCCACCTTTTCCGCTAGCTATGGATACAATCAATCTGTTCATCACCACACTTGTAAAATCTTATTTTATCAATGATCACACATGTCTGGACCAGATTCTAAATCCCCCGAAATAAATTTCTGAATGACATCCTCCACAGGCCCTGTTACACCAGTAATAGTTTCAATATTATGTTGTTTAAAGAGCTCGGAAGCTCTCACACCCATTCCTCCTGCTATGATGCACGTAATATCCCTTTCAGCAAGATACCGGGGTAAGAAACCCGGTTTGTGGCCGGGATTGGGTACTACTTTCTTATCAATGATTTCATTGTTTTGAACTTCAACGATCGTATATTCTGGGCATCTCCCAAAATGCTGGGCAACATATCCTCCTTCTGTAGCAACAGCCACCTTCATTTAAAAACTACCCCCTTTTTTATTATTTAAGCCAAAATGCTGAGAAACTGTGGCTTCCGAGACAGCCTTGAGTTTTCCTGATTTGTATTGTTCCAGAGCATTTTTAATTGTACCACTGGCTCCTGTGTAAACCTCAACTCCAGCTGCTTCAAGGGTTTTTAATGCTTTAGGACCAACATGGCCTGTAACCACAGCTTTAACACCCTGTTCAACTATAAACTGGGCACTGCCCACTCCCGCACCGCCAGAAACAAAAGCATTCTGATTCTCTACAGCTCGATAATCCTCTGTATCAACATCTACAATTACAAAATAGCTACAACGTCCAAATCTGGAATCAACCTCGGCACTCATATCCTTACCTTTTGAAGTCACAGCTATTTTCATTCTTTGCTTTCCTCCTTTACTAAAATTTTAAAAGATGTAATTTTCTCGATGTTTTCATTTTCATATTCTTCTATTCTTCCCTCATCACACAATCGTGCTATAACAGGGTCTATCGGCAGGGAACCCAGGAAAGGAATATCCATTTTTTGAGCTGCTTCCTGACTTTTGCCTTTTCCAAAAAGTTGTATTTTTTTGCCGCACTCCGGACATTGCACATAACTCATGTTTTCAATCAAACCTAAAATGGCTACATTTAATTTTTCTGCCATTTTCACAGCTTTTTTAACCACCATTAATGCAAGGTCCTGAGGTGAAGAAACTATAATCAAACCATCAAGAGGTATTTGCTGGAGCACAGTTAAAGGAGCATCTCCGGTTCCAGGTGGCAAATCGATAAACAAATAATCCAAATCACCCCATATCACATCTGTCCAGAACTGCCTCACTGCACCTGCTATTAGCGGCCCTCTCCAGATTACAGGATCATCTTCTTTTGCCAACAATAGATTTAATGACATAATTTCAATTCCAAGGTTTGAAGTTTTAACAGGATAAATGCCAAATTCAGAGTTGTCTGGTTTATCTTTTATACCAAACATTTTGGGTATACTCGGACCGGTTATATCTGCATCGAGGACTCCTACTTTATCTCCCTTTCTCGCAGAACTGATTGCCAGTAGAGACGTGACCGTTGATTTGCCGACTCCCCCCTTTCCACTCATAACAGCAATTACTGTTTTTATGCTGCTAAGTTCATTTGTCGGAAGCTTTTCAATAGGGCTTTTTTCAGTTTTTGTCATAAAAACTCCTCCTATTCTTTTATTTTTTGGCAGTCGCAACAATAACCAAATAAACGAATTGAACAGTCCGTTATTATCAAATCCGCATTTTCAGGTATGTATTTTTTACAGTCTTCCAGTTTAATTTTTTTAGTTTCTAAAATTTTCCCACATCCCAAACATATAAAATGACTGTGGCTTGCCCCATAAATTTTAAACTCATACAAAATTTTCCCTTCACCCGTTTCAAGTTTTTTAACCAAATTTAATTTGCTAAAAAGGTGTAGTGTCCTATATATTGTTGCTATACTAAGCCCATAATTGTTAAAATTCGCAATCTCATATATCTCCATGGGTGAAAGATGGCGGTTTTTATTTTCGACTAAAATTTTTAATATTTTTCTGCGTTGCGTAGTTAATTTGTATTCACTATTTTTAATCAGCTGCTCAGCTCTTTCCCTCATTTTATCCATAAGGATATATTATATTCTCCTTTAATATTATTATCATATGCTCATAAAATTATTATACAAGTGTTTCGGGCATATGTCAATAATTGAGAAAAAAAATAAAAACTTATATTTTACCGGAACGCCATATTGAAATAACCAGACCTATTCCGAGCAAACCTGCTGCCAAAAAACCGAATACACCGAGTAACGGAACATCATACATATATGGTCCAAACTTAGCCTGAATAATCAATGAAGAACCTATGATTATTGATGAAACTATCATGCTGAACACCAGACGATTTACCATTTTATTTAATTCGAAAACAGCTTTTTCTATTCCCTTGTATTCAAAATCTATTTTGATATTATCCTGCTTTATTTTTTGATATGCTTCTTTCACCAACTCGGGAATAGTTTTAGAAACCTTTTTTAATTCTAAAAGGGTTTCATTAACCACTTTCATTAAATTTCGAAGGTTGTAGCGTTCCTGCAGCAGCTGTTTGACAAAGGGTTTTGCTGTTTTAATAATATTAAAATCTGGATCCAATTCCCTGCCAATTCCTTCAATGGTTATAATACTCTTACACAACATTGTAAAATTCGAAGGCAGTTTCACTTTGTATCTTGATGTAATATGCAGCATTTCATTAATCAACTCTGAAAATTTAATTTGTCTTAAACTTCTGCCATAGTAATGTTCTAACATATCTTCAACATCAAGCTTTAATTTTCTCACATCTGTAGTTTTACTAACAACTCCTATATCCAATAATACTTTTACAATTTTCCCTGTATCTTTATTGATCACTCCAAAAATCAAATCAACCATTTTATATTTTGTTTCTTCATCAATCCGCCCCATCATCCCAAAATCAATAAACGCAATCTTTCCATCGTGTTTTATTAATATATTGCCTGGATGGGGGTCACCATGGAAAAAGCCATGTATAAAAATTTGTTTCATCAATGCTCTGGCACCATTTTCTGCAATTTGCTTTCTGCTTAATCCTAATTCTGATATTTTTTCCACCTGGTTTACTTTGATTCCTTCAATATACTCCACAGTAATGACCTTTTGGGATGTTAAATCCCAGTAAACTCTGGGAATATATATTATAGGATCCCCTTCAAAGTTTTTATTGAACCTTTCTATGTTCCAACCCTCTCTGATAAAATTAAGCTCTGTTTTAATCGCTTCAGCAAACTCTTCCACTATTCCTACCGGATCATATGTACGGCTTTCTGGAACATGTTTCTCTATTAGTTTGGCCATGTGGCTGAGAATCTCAAGATCAGTCTTTATTATACCTGTAATATTTGGTCTTTGGACTTTTACAACAACATTCTGACCGTTCTCTAAAACGGCCCGGTGTGCCTGAGCTATTGAAGCGGCCGCAAAGGGTTCCTTCTCAAAGCTTAAAAACACATCATCTATGCTGCATTCTAATTCCTTTTCTATCTGGACTTTTACCTTTTCATAATCAAAACCCGGAACATTGTCTTGAAGCTTCTCCAGTTCCATAATATACTCCCTGGGAATGATATCCGGCCGTATACTTAATATCTGACCCAATTTTATAAAAGTTGGCCCCAGCTCTTCCAGCATAAGCTTTACTTTTTGCGGTGTAGTCAACTTTTTATAACCCAGCTTGTCTTTGTAGAGTTTTTTACCTACAGGTAATACGTTTACGACCCCAATTTTATCCATAAGATAACCAAATCCGTACTTTATAAAAATATTAACAATCTGTCTATAACGTTTAATATGTTGGTAAGTCTGTCCAAAAATCAAGGAAAAAACCTCCAGCTTTTTTTTAAATTTATTATATCAAAGGTTTACTTTTATATACATGTTTATTTTGCAGCACATTAAACTTCATTATCAAAACACAAAAAGCAGCCCATACGACTGCTATTTTGCAAGTTTATATACACAGGTATTGTGCAGCACCTTAATTCCTGCCTTTCTGGCACTTTCAATAGCCTTTTCGCTCTCTGCCCCGGGCTGTATCCATATATACTTAATACCAAGAGTTTTACACTTTTCAACAATCTGTTCCGTTGCTTTAGGAGGAGTAACTATGTTTATCACTTCAGGAACTTCTGGCAATTCATTAATATCTTTGTAACAGTTTTCTCCATCTATTTTATTAACCTTAGGATTTATAGCATACACTTTGTAACCTTTTTCTTTAAGCCTTTTGTATATTATGTATCCATATTTTTTTTTGTTTGTAGAAACTCCAGCAACAGCCCATGTCTTTTTTTTAAGCATTTCCTGAATCAACTCTTCCATCAAAATCACTCCTAGGTTTTTTAAGATTATTATATCACGCCCATTGCTAGAAATAAATCGTAAACAAAGTTTATGAACAGTTAAGCGGGGCACAGACTGAAAATGTTTAAAGTAAAAAAATTAGCGGAAAAGTCTTGACATTATACTGGTATTGTTGTATACTTGTATACAACAAAGAGTCGTTTTGGGGAGGAGATTAACATGACTGATACCAAAAAAGCATGGTTGTTTGAGGATGTTGTTAAAGAAACAAGCAATAGTAAAAAATTAGAAATATTAGATAAACTAGAAGAATACTACCTGAAATTGAGGTATGAATGTTATGATTATGCCCTTTGCATGGAATCGAGTAGCTAGAAGTCGGGAGTAGTTTCCCGACTTCTTTGCTCTCACAGAACCGTACGTACGGGCCTCGTATACGGCTCCTGCAAAACCTCTCCAGTAGACCTGGACAAAGAACAATGTTCCTTGCTATGCTCGCTTAGATGCCGCTTTCTTCTTCTGCAGTGGTTTCTTCCTACTGCCCCATGGGCGTCTCTAGCTCAAGGCAATCTTACCTTAGGCGACAGCAGTACTCCTCTTTGAGCGGAGGCTGGCTCAGCAGGCTCGTCACCCCCCGGTGCCAGTCTTCCCCTTGCATTTCAGCTTCGGTTTCACTCTTGACAGAAAAGATTTAGCCCTTCGCTTGCATAATTCGGTTTTGCTTCGCCCCTTCGCAAGTACAGGTGCTTTTGGCTACCTGCACCCCACTGCAACCTGGTGCAGTGTCCCCTTAGTTTTGCCCTCCAGTCTGTTACCAGCTTTCTTCGGCTATGGGTTCTTCACTACTACGGGCTCATCTGCCACCCAGCACCACTTTCCCCTTCCTTGTGTCTCCACTTGTCAGGGGTTACTCCTCTTTGAGATGATACTGGGCTTCCCCAGTTAAGCTTGCCTGCCTGAACTCGAACGCATCCGTCCTAACTCCTTAGAGTATCTAGCTTTCGGGCTTTCCCATATCTCGCAAGGTTACCCCTCTAAGAAGCCAACCTCGGTTCGCTTACGCTATGTTCCGAGTTCCCCCTTCGGCTTCCTTCAGACCCCGCCGTTACCAGCGACGCCCTTGCCTACGGGTTGTCTTCCCGCTAGTTAGGCGACATAGGCTTCTTTCAGCCTACCGGCTCAGCAAGCATGCTGGGCAAACAAAAAGCTGCTGACTCTGTCAGCAGCCGCTGTTAATTATTCAGTCATTTGCCTTAAGATGTTCACAAGGATTGGGGCGTCTTGTTCAGTTCTCATGATTATTAAGACCGTGTCGTCTCCCGCCAATGTGCCAACAAC
>ENA-OSAI01000067-OSAI01000067.1-marine-sediment-metagenome-genome-assembly--contig:-NODE-67-length-69510-cov-39.050680_pt1 | contig 69510 bp, 78 predicted proteins | sample MGYA00237871_ERZ529316 | MGnify/ENA primary metagenome ERZ529316 (study PRJEB26369, sample SAMN03142814) | marine sediment metagenome | biome: marine; feature: borehole; material: sediment...
CATACTACCACGATCCTCCTCAGCTGTCCCCTCACAAAATCCGATGGTAGACCCCGAGCTTCGAGAAGATGTTCCCCCGGCTCCCCGGCCAGCGGTCCTGAGACCCGCAGGGCTAGCACTACCTCCTCCCCCCGGGTGATGGTTATCCGGTAGGGGAACTTGGGGTGGTCCACCCTCTCCAGCACCCACACGGCTGGAGGAAGTTCCTCAGCCACCCCGCTCACCTCCGAGGTTGCCCCCCCAGCCGAGCTTCCCCCTCAGGCGGGCGAAGAAACCCATCTCTTCGGGCAGGCGCACTAGCAAGCTCGCGGCCGGGGCAGGCTCCAGCCGGACCTCCTCCCCCGCCCCGAGCTCCCCCACCCGGTCCCCGTCCACCCACATCTCCGCCGGATAAGAGGCCTCGAGCCTCAAGGGGAGGCCGGGGGGCAGCACCAGGGGGCGGAGTCCCAGGCGGTGGGGGGCCACCGGGGTCACCACCACACAGCCGGTGGCGGGGTGGATCACCGGCCCCCCGCTGGCCAGGGCATAGGCGGATGCCCCGGTGGGGGTGGCTACCACCAAGCCGTCCCCGGAGAACCTCATGGCGAGCTCCCCGGCCACCCACAAGGAGAGCTCGGTGAACCTTACCCCGGAAAGACCCAAGAAGACCACGTCGTTGAGGGCGGTGTGGGGGGTGCCTGCGACCGACAGGCGAGTCCGCCGCTCCAGCTGGGCCTCTCCCCCCACCACCTTCTCCAGTGCCCCCTCCAGCTCCTCCGCCGCACAGGCAGCCAGAAAACCCAGTGAACCCAGGTTGACCCCCAAGATGGGGACCTCCCGGGGGTAGAGCACCGCGGCCACCCGCAGCAGGGTGCCGTCCCCCCCGATGGCCACCACCAGGTCCACCTGATCAGTGGTGAACCGTCGCCGAGGGGTAGACTCGGCTTGGATCCCGCGGGCCCGACACCAGGCGACCCCTCCCTGGGCCACCTCCTGCGCCCCGGGCTTTTGCGCGTTGTAGACAAACAGCACCCGTTTAAGCTCCACCCGGCCCCTCCAGGTGCTTCCAGCGACACAGCCACCTGTCCAACAGCTCAAGCAGGGCGTAAAACATGAGCCCCATAAGCGACAGCCCCACCACCCCGGCCAGGGAGAGCTCGCCGCTGAAGCTGTAATACTCGATGAACCGCCCCAACCCGGACCCCGGCCCCCCCACTGCCCCCAGCTTGGTCTCCACGATGTACACCATGGTGATGCCCAAGCCCACCGACACCCTGGCCGCGGTGAGCACCCCCGGCAGGGTGGCCGGGATGACCACATGGCGGTAGAGCTGCCAGCGGGTTGCCCCGGCCGAGCGAACCGCGGTCACATAGGTGCGGGGGATGCTGCGGGCCGCCCCCTGGGCGGCCACCACCACTTGGAAGAACAAGGCCATGGTGATGACCACGATCTTCAGCGTCTCCCCCAGTCCGAAGGCCACCATCAGGAACACCAGCAGCGCCACCGGGGGGATGGGGTAGGTGAGGTAGATGAGGGGGGAGAAGAGCTGGTACAAGGTGGGTTCGAATCCCACGGTGAGGCCGAGGGGCAGGCCGAGGGCGAAGGCGATGAGCAGGGCGAGCAGGAAGCGCATGGCCGAGGCCCCGAAGGCAGCGGCCAGCTCGGGAAACCTCTCCAGCCCGGCCTCGATGGCTGCCCGGGGGGTGGGGATCACAATCCGCCCCCGCACCGCCAAGAACCCCAGGGACACCCCCTCCCACACCAGCAACACCACCAGCGCCGCCAACAGGTATTGGGCCACCCGCTTCATGCCGCACTCCCCACCAGCAGCTCCCGCAGGTGGTGCACCCGCTCCCGAAACTCAGCCGTGTCCCGGTACTCCGGCTCCCCCATCCCCGGGTTCTCCAGCACCTCCACCACCTTTCCCGGCCGCGGCCCCAACACCACCACCCGCTGGCCCAAAAACACCGCCTCCTCGATGTCGTGGGTCACCAGCACCGCCGTGAACTCCAGCCGGTACCACAGCTCCAGGATCAGGTTCTGGATCCGCTCCCGGGTGATGGAGTCCAGGTTGGCCATGGGCTCGTCCATCAACAGCACCCGGGGGTGGAGGGCCAGCGCCCGGGCGATGCCCACCCGCCGCCGCATCCCCTCGGAGAGCTCCCCTGGGTAGCGCCGCTCGAAGCCGGCCAGGCCCAATTGCTCCAGCACGTCCTTCACGTTCGCCTTGCGGCCTTGGATGCGCAGCGTGAGCTCGGCGTTTTGCTGCACCGTCTTCCAGGGGAGGAGCCCGGCGTCCTGCAGGATCAGGGCCACGTCACGGCGGATCCCCCGCACCTCCTCCCCGGCGATCTTCACCGTGCCCGCACTGGGCCGCACGAGGCCGTCCAGCACGAAAAGCAGGGTGGACTTGCCGCACCCCGAGGGGCCCACCACCGCCACGAACTCCCCGGCGCCCACCTCCAAGTCCACTTGGGACAGGGCTTCCACCCGCCGGCGGCCGGCCCCATAAGCCACACAAAGCCCCCGCACCTCGATCATGGCCGGGAAGCCATCACCTCTTGGTAGCTCACCTCGCCCACCAGATAGCCTTTGCCAGCAGCCCAGCTGAGCACCTGCTGGAAGATGTCTTGGGAGACCGGCCCGGGCGGGGGGAAGGTGGGGATGCCCACGGCCGCGATGGCCTCCTCCAGCCGGGCCTGAAACTCGGGCTCCAACTCCTGCCCCAACAGCCCGGGGAAAAACAGCTCCACCGCCAGGTCCCACCCGATGTCCAAAAGCTCCCCCCGCTCGGCGGAGTTGATCCGCTGGACGGTCAATTCCAGGGCCTGGAGGAACCCGGCCACCTCCGCTGCCCGCCCCTCCACCACCGGGCGGTGGAACACGATCACGCTGGGAGGGGAGGGCACCTGGGGGAACCAGGACAGCACCACCAACTCCGGCTTCCCCTCGTATTGGTAGTGGAGGAGGTAGTCCACATAGGGCTGGGGGAACACCCCCGCCTCCACCATCCCCATTAGCACCCAGGTGGCGTTGACCAACAGGTTGTCCTGACCGATGTAGGCCCGAGTGGGGGGGGTGAGCCCGTGGGAGAGGAGCAGGTAATCCAGGGCGAACTCAAGGTCCGACTGCCTGGGCAGGGCCAGCTTCAGGTGGCTCTCCGCCGCCTGGGCACTAAGCTGCGACAAATCTTCTATCCCCGAATAGGCCTGGGTGATCAGTGCCAGGTGGGGGCGGGTCTGATCCACCGGGTAGTAGGCGGTGGAGAGGAAAACCACCTCCCCGGGGAGCATGGCCGCCAGCATGAGGGCGGAGGTGAGGTCCGTGACCAGGCCGTCCAATTGTCGCGCCTGAAAGGCGGCCATCCGATCCCGCTGGCTGGCCAGGGGGACCAGGGTCACCTCTACCCCAAGCTCAGAGAATACCCCCCAACTGTCCGCCAGGGCCACCGGCACCGCCCCCAAAAGCGGGGGGAGGGAAATCCGCAAAGGGGCACCCTCGGCCCCCAGGCACAGGCCAACGAAAACTGCGATTACAAGCGTCCATTTTCCCATAGCGACGCATTATAGCGGGGCGGCGGAGGCGGCCACAACTTCCAGTGCAAAAGGAAGACAGTGACTCCAGAGAGGAAAGCCAGCTCCTCACAGCCCGGGAGCGCACCCACTTCTGGGCTTTGGGAATCCGGCTTTGGCTTTACGCTCTAGGCGGGCCTCAGGGGCCCAGGTAGGCGATGGCCTCGATCTCCACCCGGGCCAGCTTGGGGAGGCCCTGCACCTGGACGCAGGCCCGGGCCGGGGGGTCCAAGTCGAAGTAGGTCCCGTAGACGCGGTTCATCTGTTCGAAATCCCGCATGTCCACTAGGTACACAGTCACCTTCACCAGGTTAGAGAAAGAAGCCCCGGCCGCCTCCAGCACCCGGCGCAGGTTCTCCAGACACTGCCGGGTCTGTTCCTGGATGCCCCCCCGCACCAGCTTGCCGTCCTCGCCGATGGGGATCTGGCCGGAGATGAATAGGAAATCGCCCGCCCGGATGGCCGGGGAATAGGGGCCCACGGTGGTCCCCCCGGGCAGCGTGATGGCCTGGCGAGGCATGGTCACACCCAGGTCAACCGCGCCTGTTCCGCCCCGTCCCCTCGGCGGGGGCCCAGCTTCAGCACCCGGGTGTAGCCCCCGGGGCGGTCCTGGTACTTGGGGCCGATCTCCTCGAACAGCTTGTGGGTGGCCTCCTTGTCTTGGAGCACGGAGAAGGCCAACCGGCGCGCCGCCTGGTCCCCCCGCCGGGCCCAGGTCACCAGCCGCTCCACCAGCTGTTGGGTGGCCTTGGCCCGGGCCGGGGTGGTGTCCACCTTCCCGTGCAGGATCAGCGCCTTGGCCTGGCCGGCCAATACCGACCTCCGCCGGGGCCGGGGCATGGAGAGCTTGGGCACTTTGCGTCGATGTCGCACCTTAGGCCTCCTTCTCGGAGCGGAGCCGGTGGCCCAAGGCCGCCAGCCGCTCCTCCAACTTCTTTATCGTCTTCTCCCCAAAGCCGTGGATGTCCAAGATCTCCTCGCGGCTACGGGCCAACAGGTCCCCCAAGGTCACGATCCCCTCTTCCCGCAGCAGGTTACAAGCCCGGGCCTCGAACCCCAGCTCGTCCAAGGGCTGGAGCAGCTCCTCGGGCACTGCCTCCTCGGCGGGCGCCTCCCCCGCCTCCGCCGGGGCGGCCCCGGCCACGAAGTCCAGGTGCTGCCGGAGGAGCCCCACCGCTTGGTCCACCGCCTCCCGGGGGGAGATGGCCCCATTGGTCCACACCTCCAACACCAACCGCTCGTAGCCGGACCTCCCCCCGACCCGGGTCTCCTCCACCTGGAAGTTCACCTTCTCGATGGGTGAGAAGTCGGAGTCGATGGGGATGAGGGACAAGGGGGCGTCTTCCCGCTTGTTCTCCTCCGCTGGCCGGAACCCCCGCCCCACCTCCAGCTCCATCTCCACCTCCAGCTTGCCCTCCTCGTTCAAGCTGGCGATGTAGTGGTCCGGGTTCACCACCTCCACCCCGGCCGGGACCTCCAGGTCCTTGGCCCGCACCTCACAGGGGCCGGTCGCACTCAAGTAAAGCCGGTGCAGTTCCTCGTCCTGGGTGCGGAACACCACCCCCCTGAGGTTGAGGATGATGGAGAGGAGGTCCTCCCGCACCCCGGGGATAGTGTCGTACTCGTGGTACTTCCCGGCGAAGTTCACCCGTACGATGGCCGCCCCGGGGATGGAGGAGAGGAGCACCCTCCTCAGGGAGTTGCCCAACGTGGTGGCGTAGCCCCGCTCCAGGGGCTCCACCACCAAGCGCCCGTAGCGGTCTGTGTGCTCCTCCCAAACCAGGGTCTCCGGAAATACGAAGCTCGGCATCTCCCCCTACCTCGAGTAGAACTCCACGATCAAGCTGGTCTCGATGCCCTGGTCCAAGTCCTCAAGTTGCGGCTCTTGGGTCACCTGGATGCGCAGCGTTTCCAGATCCCGCTGCAGCCAACTGGGGAGGGGGCGGCGTTCGCTGGCCGCCTTCACCAGCTCCCGCAGCTTGTCCTTGGATTGGGGGCGGACCTCGATCGAGTCCCCCTCCTTCACCAAGTAGGAGGGGATGTTCAGGCGGCGGCCGTTCACCAGGAAGTGCCCGTGGTTCACCAGCTGGCGGGCCTGATCCCGGGAGAAGGCGAACCCCGCCCGCCACACCACGTTGTCCAACCGCCGCTCCAGGATCTTGAGCAGGGCCTCACCGGTGACCCCCTTCTTCTTCTTGGCCAGCTCCACGTAGCGGCGGAACTGGGCCTCCCGCACCCCGTAGATGCGTTTGGCCTTCTGCTTTTCCCGCAAGTGGATGGCGAACTGGGTGGCCCGCCGGCGGTAGCGGCCGTGCTGCCCCGGGGCATAAGGCCGCTTGGAAAGCGCGCACTTGGGTGAATAGCAGCGGTCCCCCTTGAGGAACAGCTTCACCCCTTCCCTCCGGCAAAGACGACATTTGGCTCCGGTATATCTGCCCATGTTTGCCCGCCTCCTAGGAGTGCGACACCGGGGTCACGTTCTTCACTTCCTCCACCTGGATCCCGGCCGAGCGCAAGGTCTGCACCGCCGCCTGGCGCCCCGGCCCGGTGCCGTCCACCGTCACCACCACCGAGCGGATCCCGTAGTCCCTCATCTCCTTGGCCAGGGCCTGGGCAGCCAGCTGGGCGGCATAGGGGGTGCCCTTGCGGGAGCCGGAGAAGCCCACCGTGCCCGGGGACTTCCAGGTGATCACGTCTCCGTTGAGATCTGTCAAGGTGAGGATGGTGTTGTTGAAGCTGGAGTGGATGTGCACCCGCGCCCGCTCCAGCTTGACCACCTTCTTCTTCCGCTTGGGAGCTCGCCTGGCCATGGCTCACTTCCTCTTTCCGGCCTTGGCCGGCCGGGGGCCCTTCCAGGTGCGGGCGTTGGCCCGCGTCTTCTGCCCCCGCACAGGCAACCCCACCCGATGCCGGATGCCCCGATAACAACCGATGTCGATCAGCCGCTGGATGTTGGCCCGCACCTGCCGGCGGAGGTCCCCCTCCACCGTGTAGGACTCCACCTCTTTCCTCAGGGCAGACACCTCTTGCTCCGTGAGGTCCATGACCTTGGTGTTGGGATCCACCCCGGTCTTGGCCAAGATCTCCTTGGCCCGGGAGGGGCCGATGCCGTAGATGTAGGTGAGGGCGACCTCGATCCTCTTCTTAGCCGGAAGGTTTACCCCTGCGATCCTCGCCATCGCCCCCCCTTACCCCTGCCTCTGCTTGTGCTTGGGGTCCCGGCACACCACCCACAGCCGGCCGTGGCGCCGGATCACTCGACATTTCTCGCAGATCTTCTTCACCGAGCTTCGCACCTTCATCGCCGCTCCTTTGCAAGCCTAGCTTTCAACCCCGTCCTCGCCGGCCTGAAGACCCCACCGGGGGCCTCCCCCAGGGGACCCTCTCCCGGTCCGGGGAGCCGCCCGGCCTCAGGTCTCCCGATACACGATCCGCCCGCGGGTGAGGTCGTAGGGGGAGAACTCCACCACCACCCGATCCCCGGCCACCACCCGGATGAAGTGCTTGCGCATGCGCCCGGAACTCTTACACAGGGCGATGTGGCCGTTGTCAAGCCGCACTCGGAACATGGAATCGGGTAGCACCTCAATCACCTCGCCGCGAGCCCGGATCACTTCCTTCTTCGCCAAATCTCCTCCTGGATCCAGCCTGTCAGTACCCGGGGGCCGTCCGGGGTGATGGCCACCATCTCCTCACAGTGGGCGGCCAAGCCCCCGCTGGCGGTGACCACCGTCCACCCGTCCCCGCCGGCCCGGATGGGGCCGTCCTTGGTCTGGATCATGGGCTCCAAGCAAAGCACCATCCCTTCTTGCAATCGGGGGCCGCGTCCCGGCGGGCCGAAGTTGGGGATCTGGGGCGGCTCGTGGAGCTTGCGGCCGATCCCATGGCCCACCAGTTCCCGAATGACAAAAAAACCCCGTTTGCGCACATAGGCGCCAATGGCATGCGAAATATCCGAAACCCGCTGCCCAATTCTAGCTTGGGCAACCCCCGCCTGCAAGGCCCCCCAGGCCACCTCCACCAACCGCCGCCCCTCCGGGCTCACCTCCCCCACCTCCACCGTCACCGCCGCGTCCGCACAATACCCCTTGCGCACCAGCCCCAGGTCCAGCGACAGCAGGTCCCCCTCCCGCAGCACCCGGTCCGGCCCCGGCAGGCCGTGGACCACCTCCTGGTTCAGGGACGCGCACAGGGTGGCGGGGTAGGGGCGGGGATGCAGCTCGTCCTGGAACCCCTTGAACGCCGGCTCGGCCCCGGCCTGCCGGATGAGCCGCTCGGCCAACCGGTCCAGCTCCCCGGTGGACACCCCCGGGACAGCCGCCAGGGCCACCTCCACCAGGATGTCCGCCAGCAACCGGGCATTCTCCTCCAGCACCTCCAGCTCCCGCTCCGTCTTGAGGATGATCCGCTCCGCGTTGAGGATGCTCATCAGGACAGGGCCCGCCGGACCCGCTGGTACACCTCCTCCGGCGGGAGGGAAGCGTCCACCTCCACCAGCAATCCCCGGGCCCGGTAGAAATCCACCAGGGGGGCTGACTCCCGCTCGTAAACGTCGTACCGGCGGGCGATGACCTCCGGCTTGTCGTCATCCCGCTGCACTAGCTTGACCCCACAGTGGTCGCAGCGCTCGTCCTCCCGGGGGCGTTGGGTGAGCAGGTTGTACAGGGCCCCACATTGGAGGCACACCCGGCGAGAGGAGAGCCGCCGGATCACCTCCTCCCGGGCCAATGAAAGGAACACCACCCGGCTCACCGGGGCGAACTCCTCCAGGCCGCGAGCCTGGGCCAAGGTACGGGGAAAACCGTCGAACAGCACCTTCTTCTCCCCGGCCACCCGGCTTCTCACCATGGCCAAAATCAGCTCGTCGGGGACCAGTTCCCCCCGATCCATGTACTCTTTGGCCTGCCGGCCCAGCTCCGTCCCCTGGGCCACCTCCGCCCGCAGGACGTCGCCGGTGGACAGGTGCAGGAAACCCAGCTCCTGGCTGAGGCGCTTGGCCAAGGTGCCCTTCCCCGCCCCGGGGGGGCCGAGCAGGACCAAGTGGCCGCTCACGAACGCCTCCCCAAGAAGGCCGCCCCCTTGACCAACGACTCGTACTGGCGCATCACCAGGTGGGCTTCTATCTGCATGATGGTGTCGATCCCCACCCCCACCAGGATGAGCAGGGAGGTCCCTCCCAGGGAGAAGGCATCGATCCCCGAAACCCGCTGGAAGAGGAACGGCAGCACGGCAATGGCGGCCAGGAACAACGCCCCCACCAGCAGCAACCTCCCGGTGACGTCGGTCAGATACTGGGCCGTGGGCCCACCGGGCCGGACCCCGGGGATGAACCCCCCCGCCTCCCGCAGGTTCTTAGCCAGGTCGTTGGGGTCGAACACCAGCGAGGAGTAGAAGTAGGTGAAGAAGAAGATCAAGATCACGTACAGGATGAGGTACAGGCCGGAGCCGGTGGCGAAGTAGGTCTTGAGCCCACTCAGGGCCGGCACCCAGGCCCCCAGGGAGCTGGGCAGGGTGAGGATGGCGGAGGCGAAGATGATGGGGATCACGCCCCCTTGGTTCACCCGGATGGGCAGGTGGGCGGTGTGGCCGCCGTACACCCGCCGGCCCACCGTCCTCTTGGCATATTGAATGGGGATCTTGCGCTGGCCCTGCTGCACCACCACCGTGCCGGCGATCACCACCACGAACAGCAGGAGCAGGCCCACCGCCCACAGGGGGGCCACCTTCCCCCCCACCACGTCCAACCCCACCTGGTAGAGCTGGGAGGGGAAGCGGGCGATGATCCCGGACATGATCAGCACCGAGATGCCGTTTCCGATGCCGTTCTCGGTGATCCGCTCCCCCAGCCACATCAGGAAGATGGTGCCCGCGGTGAGGGAGATGATGGAGGTGAGGAAGAAGCCGGCGCTGGGCTGGGCAAGCCCGGTGCGGACGGCCAGGAAGCTCATGCCGTAGGCCTGGAGGAAGGCCAAACCCACTGTGCCCCAGCGAGTGTACTGGGTCAGCTTCCTCCGCCCCTCCCGCCCTTGCTGCTGGAGTTCCTTTAGCTTGGGGAACACCGGGATGAGGAGGGACAGGATGATGGAGGCGTTGATGTAGGGGATGACCCCCAGGCCGAACAGTGAGAACCGGGACAGGGCCCCACCGGTGAACATGTTGATGAACTGGAACAGCCCGGCCCCGAACGCGTCTCTGAACGCGGCCTGGATGTTCGTCAAGTCCACCCCCGGCACCGGGATGTGGGAGCCGATGCGGAACACGAGCAGGATCCCCAGGGTGTAGAGGATCCTCTTTCTGAGCTCCTCGATGGCGAATACCTGGTGGAGCCTGTCGAGCACGGTCAGACCTCCTCTACTTGGCCGCCGGCGGCCAGGATCTTCTCCCGGGCACTGCGGCTGAACTTCTTGGCCCGCACGGTGAGGGGGACGGACAGCTCCCCTTGGCCCAACACCTTGAGGCCGGCCTTGGGGTCCTTCACGATCCCCCGGGCCATCAGTTCCTCCAAGGTGACCGTTGCCCCGGCCTCGAACCGGCGGCCCAGCTCCCCCACGTTGACGATGGCGTACTCGGTGCGGCAGGGGTTCTTGAAGCCCCGCTTGGGGAAGCGCATCCAGAACGGGGTCTGGCCTCCCTCGAACCCGGGGCGCACCCGCCCCCCGGACCGGGACCGCTGGCCCTTGGTGCCCCGCCCGGACTCGTGGCCCCCGCGTCCGGAGCTGTAGCCCCGCCCCACCCGCCGCCGCCGCTTGCGGCTGCCCGGGGTGGGCGCAAGATCACTTAGCCTCAGCACCCTCCACCTCCAAGATCTCCTCCACCTTCTTCCCCCGCCGGGCCGCCACCTGCTCCGGGGTCTCCAACCGGGACAGCCCGTCCAGGGTGGCCCGGGCCAGGTTCAGCGGGTTGGTGGACCCCAGGGCCTTGGTGAGGATGTCCTTGATCCCGGCCAGGCGGCACACCGCCCCCACAGTGCGCCCGGCGATGACCCCGGTCCCCGGGTAGGCCGGCTTCAAGAGGACCCGCGCTGCCCCCAGCTCCCCGATCACCTCGTGGGGGATGGTGCCGTTCACAATCGGCACCTCGATCATCCTCTTGGTGGCATCGCGGATGGCCTGTTGGATGGCCATGGGGATCTCGATGGACTTCCCCGTGCCCACACCCACCCGGCCTTGGCCATCGCCCACCACCACTACTACCCGAAACCTGAGGCGCTTACCGCCCTTGGTGACCTTGCCCACCCGGCGGATCTCGATCACCTCATTGGACAGCTGTTCCATCCCTTGCTCAGTCCTCAAAATACCAACCCCCCTTCCCGGGCTGCCTCGGCCAGGGCCCGCACCTTGCCGTGGTAGGGGTACCCGGAGCGATCGAACACCACCTCGCGGATCCCCCGCTCCCGGGCCCGCTGGGCCAGCAGCCGGCCCACCAGCCGGGCCGCCTCCACATCCGGGGACTTCACCTTCTCCCGCAGCTCCGGCTCCAGGGTGGAGGCGGCCACCAGGGTGTGGCCCCGGGTGTCGTCCACCAGCTGGGCGTAGATGTGCCGCAGGCTCTTGTAGACGCAAAGCCGGGGGCGCTCCGGCGTGCCGGAGATCTTCCGGCGGATGCGGGCATGCCTCTTTTTGCGCTGCTCGTTGCGACTCAGTTTCGCCATGGTCGGTCTCATTTAACCCCGAGTTTGCCGGCCTTCCGCACGATCTCCTCGTCCTTGTAACGGATGCCGGTGCCCCGGTAGGGCTCCGGGGGGCGGAAGCGCCGGATCTCGGCGGCCACCTGCCCCACCAGTTGCTTGTCTATCCCCCGCACCACCACCCGGTGCAGGTCCGAACCCTTGGACTCCGCCTCCACCTCAACCCCGGGAGGGATCTGGTAGCGGATGGGGTGAGAGTAGCCGAGCTCCAACACCAGGGTCCCACCCTCCAGGCGGGCCCGGTAACCCAGCCCCCGGATCTCCAACTCCCGCTCCCACTTCTTGCTCACCCCGTGGACCATGTTGGCGATCAGGGCCCGATACAGCCCGTGGCGGGCGCGGAACACGGCCCGGTCTCCCTTGCGCTCCACCCGCACCTGGCCGTCCTCCACCACGATGCGCACATACTCGGGCTCGTAGGGCTGGGAGAGCTTGCCGTGCGGCCCCTCCACCACCACCTCCCGCTCGCCCACGGTGACCCGCACCCCGTCCGGCAGGGGGATCGGCCGCTTTCCGATCTTAGACATACCCGCTCACCTCACCAGATCTCGCACAGCAGCTCGCCGCCCACCCCGCGGCGGCGCGCCTCACGCCCGGTCATGACGCCCTGGGGGGTGGACAGGATGGAGATGCCGAGCCCGGAGTGGGCGTCCTTGATCTCGCGCGCCCCCACGTACACCCGCCGGGAGGGGCGGGAGATGCGCCGCAAGCCCCGGATGACCGGCCGGCGCACCCGGGTGCCGATCTGCTGGTACTTGAGCGTGATCACTAACTTGGGATAACTCCCCTCCCGCTCCACCCGCCAGTCCTCGATGTACCCCTCCTCCTTGAGGATCCGGGCAATTGCCTCCAGCATCTTGGAGGAGGGCATCTCCACCTCCGGCAGCCGCCTGGCCCCGGCGTTCCGGATCCTGGTCAGCATGTCGGCGATCGGATCGGTGACCATCTCAACCCCTCCTCACCAACTGGCCTTCTTCACCCCGGGGATCTCGCCCTCCAGGGCCATCTTGCGGAAGCACAGCCGGCACAGGCCGAAGTCGCGGATGTAGCCCCGCGGCCGGCCACACAGCTGGCACCGGTGGCGGTGGCGGACCTTGAACTTCGGCGGCCGCTGCGATTTCAGTATCAGCGCTTTCCTGGCCATCTCTCCCCCTAATCCTCGCGAAACGGACAACCCAAGGCTGCCAATAGCGCCCGGGCCTCCTGATCCGTCTGGGCCGTGGTCACGATGGTGATGTCCATCCCCTGGATCTGCACCACGTCATCGTATGAGACCTCGGGGAACACCAGCTGCTCGGAAATCCCCAGGCTGTAGTTGCCCCGCCCGTCGAAGGAATCCGGCGACAGGCCCCGGAAGTCCCGGATGCCGGGGAGCACCACGTTGAACAGCCGGTTCAAAAACTCGTAGGCCCGCACCCCCCGCAGGGTGACCATGCAGCCGATGGCGTCCCCCTGGCGGATTTTGAAGTCCGACACCGACCGCTTGGCGCGGGTGATCACCGGGCGCTGGCCGGCCAGTTGGGCCAAATTGGCCACCGCCCCCTCCAGCACCTTGGGGTCGTCGTGCTTGCCCACGCCCATGTTGATCACGACCTTCTCCACCTTGGGCACCTGCATCACGTTCTTGTACCCAAGCTCCTTCATCAGGCGGGGCACGATCTCCTTGCGATAGCGCTCGTAGAGTAACATGGTCGTCACTGGAAGCTGGCTCCGCACTTCTTGCACTGCCTGAGCTTCTGCCCCTCCACCCAGGTGAACCCGATGCGGGTGGGCACCCCACACTCCGGGCAGATCACCCGCACGTTGGACCAGTGGATAGGGGCTTCTTTTTTGATGATCCCCGGCTCCCGCACCGTCTGGGTGGGACGCTGGTGCTTGGTGACGATGTTGACCCCTTCCACCAGCACCCGCTGCCGGTCCGGGAACACCCGGATCACCTTGCCGATTTTGCCCCGGTCGTCCCCGGAGATCACCTTCACCCGGTCGCCCTTCTTCACCTTGCGCACCTCACACCACCTCCGGGGCGAGGGAGATAATGCGCATCATCCCTTGTTCCCTGAGTTCCCGGGCCACCGGGCCGAACACCCGGGTGCCGAGGGGCTGGAAATTCTTGTCCACCAGCACCACCGCGTTGTCGTCGAACCGCAGGGTGCTGCCGTCCGGGCGGTGATAGGTGGCCCGGGTTCGGACCACCACCCCGCGCACGATGTCCCCCTTCTCGAACTCCGAGGTGGGGATGCGGCGCTGCACCGAGGCCACGATGATGTCCCCGATCTGGCCCCGGCGGCGCTTGCCCAACACGGTGATGCACTTCACTTCCTTGACCCCGGTGTTGTCGGTAACCACCAGCCGCGTCTCGGGAAGGATCATGGCTAGCCCTCCGCTCTTCTTATGATCTCCACCAGGCGCCACCGCTTGAGGCGGGACAAGGGGCGGGTCTCCTGAATGCGGACGATGTCCCCCACCTTGGCCTGTTCCCGCTCGTCGTGCACGTAATAGCGAGTGCGGCGGCGCACATACTTGCGGTAGCGAGGATGCTGCAGCAGCCGATCCTCCACCACCACGATGGTCTTCTGCATCCGGTCGCTCACTACCCGCCCGATCCTCTCCTTACGCATTTGGTTCCCTCTCTCGCTCCCGGAGCACCGTCAGGGCCCGGGCGATGTCGCGTTTGGTCTTTTTTATCTCCGCCGTATTGCGCAGCTGCCCGGAGGCGAGCTGAAACCGGAGGTTGAGGAGCTTCCTCTTCCAGTCAGCTATCCGGGCCTCCAGCTCCTCCCGGGTCAGCTCCCTGAGCTCCTCCGCCTTCATCGCTCACCCCCCAGGTGGAACCGGCGCCGGAGCCGGGTGGGGATGGGGAACTTGTAGGAAACCAGCTTGTGGATGCGCTTGGCCTCCTCCTCGGAAACCCCGGCGAACTCGAACATGATGGTGCCCGGCTTCACCACCGCCACCCAGTTCTCCACGTTCCCCTTGCCCTTCCCCATCCGGGATTCGGCGGGCTTGCGGGTGATGGGCTTGTCCGGGAAGATGCGGATCCACACCTTGCCCCGGTGGGTGGCCCGGGCCAGGGCGGTCCGGGCGGCCTCGATCTGCTGGCGGGTGATCCAGGCCGGGGCCAGGGCTTGGATGCCATAGTCCCCGAACGCCACCTCGCAGCCCCGGGTAGCCTTGCCCTTGATGCGCCCTTTTTGCTGCTTGCGATACTTGGTGCGCTTGGGAAAAAGCAGTGCCATGGCTAGCTCACCTCACGCGCTTCCTTGGGGGACCACACCTCGCCCCGGAACACCCACGCCTTCACCCCGATGACCCCGTACTTGGTCATCGCCTCCGCCAGGCCGTAATCCACGTCCGCCCGCAGGGTCTGAAGGGGCACCCGCCCCTGTTTCATCTCCACCGAGCGGGCGATGTCCGCCCCCCCGAGCCTCCCCGAGACCCGGATCTTCACCCCCTGGGCCCCGGCGGACATGACCCGCCGGATGGTCTCCTTCATGGCCCGGTAGGGGTTGATGCGGTTTTCGATCTGGAAGGCCACGTCCTGGGCCACCAGGGTGGCCTCCAGCTCCGGCCGCTCCACCTCCTTGACCCCCACCTTCACCTCGCGGCCCACCAATTTCTCCAGCTCGGCGATGAGCTTCTCGATCTCGCTTCCCCCGCGGCCGATGACGATGCCGGGCCGGGCCACCCGCAGGGTGATGCTCACCCGCTCCGGGGTGGTGCGGGTGATGAGCACCTCCGCCACCCCAGCCCCCCGATAGTTCTTCTTGATGTACTCGCGGATCCGGTGGTCTTCGGCCACGTACTGGGGCACGAGCTTGTCAGGCGCGAACCAGGTGGAGCGCCACTTGCGCAGGACCCCGATCCGGAAGCCCACTGGGTGCGTCTTTTGGCCCATCTACTCCTCCTTCTCCGCCACCACGACCGTGATGTGGGCCAGCCGGCGACGGATGATGTCCGCCCGGCCGAAGGCCCGGGGCTTGAGCCGTTTCAGCCGTGGCCCCTCGTCCACGTAGGCCTTGACCACATACAGCCGGTCAGGGTCCAGCTCGAAGTTGTGCTGGGCATTGGCCACCGCCGAATCCAACACCTTCTTGATGATCCGGGCCGCCTTCTTGGGGGAGAACAAAAGCAACCTCTCCGCCTCCGCCACCGGCTTGCCCCGGATCTCGTTGATCACCAGCCTCGCCTTGAGGGGCGAGACCCTGACGAACCGCGCCCGTGCCATGACCTCTCGCATCCCTCACCTCACTTCAGGGGCGGGGGCCCCTTCTTCTTGGCCCCGCCGTGGCTGCGGAAGGTGCGGGTGGGGGCGAACTCCCCCAGCCGATGCCCGATCATGGCCTCGGTTATCCGCACCGGGATAAAGCTCCGCCCGTTGTGCACCCGGATGGTGAGGCCCACCATCTCGGGCACGATCATGGACGCCCGGGACCAAGTGCGGATCTCAGAGATCTCCCCCCGCTTGGCCCGCTCCACCTTCTTCAGGAGCTTGGGGTGAACATAGGGCCCCTTCTTCTTGGACCGACCCATCACTTCCTCCTCTTCAAGATCAGGGCGTCGCTGGGCTTGCGCTTCTTGCGGGTCTTGCGCCCACCCTTGGTGTGCCAGCCCCAGATGGACTTGGGCGGTCCCCCCTCCCCGGTGCGCCCCTCGCCCCCGCCATGGGGATGGTCCACCGCGTTCATGGCCACGCCCCGCACACGGGGCCGGCGGCCCAGGTGCCGCACTCGCCCCGCCTTGCCGTGGCGGATGTTCTTGTGGTCGGGGTTGGAGACCCGGCCGATGGTGGCCATGCACTCCAGGTGGAATATCCGCACCTCCCCCGATGGCAGGCGCACGATGGCCCGGTCCTCCTCCCGGCCCAGGAGCTGGGCGGCGGTGCCGGCGGCCCGGGCGATCTTGCCCCGAGAGCCGGGGGTGAGCTCCAAGTTATGGATGAAGCTCCCCACTGGGATCTTCCTCAGGGGCAGGGCGTTCCCCGGGCGCGGCTCGGCCTCCTCCCCCGCCTCCACCACGTCCCCCACCTTCAGCTCCAGCGGAGCCAGGATGTAGCGCTTCTCCCCATCCGCGTAGTGCAGCAGGGTGATCCAGGCCGAGCGGTTGGGATCGTATTCGATGGACACCACCCGGGCCGGGACCCCGTGCTTCTCCCGGGCGAAGTCGATGAGCCGGTAGCGGCGCTTGTGGCCTCCCCCGCGGTGGCGGGCGGTGATCCGCCCCTGGGAGTTACGTCCCGCGTGCTTCTTGAGCGGCACCAAAAGCGACTTCTCCGGCGGCTTTTTGGTCAGCTCCGAATAGTCGGGCAGCACCGCGTGCCGCTGTCCCGGAGTGACTGGATTCCTCTTTTTGAGTCCCATGTCCTCACCCCACGATGTCTATTTTGTGTCCGGGGGCCAGCTTCACCAGCGCCCGCTTCTCGGACTTGGTACGCCCGAAGCCACGGTCGAGGCGGGTGCGGCGGGGCTTGCCCGCCCGCTTCAAGGTCCGCACCTCCACCACCTTCACCCCAAACAGCTCTTCCACCGCCAAGCGCACGTCCACCTTGGTGGCCCGGGGGTGGACCTCGAAGGTGTACACCCCCTCTTCCATCTGGCGCCACGTCTTCTCCGTGAGCACGGGCCGCAGCAGGATGTCCTCGGGATACAGCTTCTCAGGCATGGCTCAACCTCCGGACCAGGGCGGCCAGGGCCTGCTGGGTGAACAGCAGGTGCTCGTGGGCGAGCACGTGGTAGGTGGTGAGGGAGTCAGCCCGCACGCACTCCACCCGCGGCAAGTTGGAGAAACTCTTGATCCGCCTGACCTCCCACTCCTGGGGGGAGAGCACCACCAGGGTGCTCTCCGGGCAGGAGAGCTTCTCCAGCACCTGGCGGCCGTCCTTGGTGCGGGGGCGGGGGAAGTCCAGAGAGTCGATGACCACCACCCGCTGCTCCTGGGCCCGGGCGGCCAGGGCGGCACGCAGGGCCCGCCGCCGCATCTTCTTGGGAAGCGTCAGGCGACGCTTCCCCGGCTGGGGCCCGAAGGTCACCCCCCCGTGGCGCCAGATGGGAGAGCGGATGGAACCATGTCGGGCCCGGCCCACCCCCTTCTGGCGCCAGGGCTTGCGCCCTCCCCCGGCCACTTCCCCCCGGGTCTTGGCCTTGGCCGTGCCCTGACGTTGGTTCAACAGGTACACCCGCACCGCCCGCCACAGCAAGTCCCGGTGGACGGGGCCGGAGAAGACCTCCTCCGGAAGCTCCACCTCCTGGGGCGGGTCGTCCAGCTGCGCGAATCGATACAGTTTGGCCTTAGGCATCGTGCTTCCTTATCTTGACGATCCCCTTGCGGGGCCCGGGCACCGAGCCCTGCACCACCAGCAGGCCCCGTTCCCCGTCCACCTTGAGCACCTTGAGGTTGCGCACGGTGACGGTTTGAGCCCCGGCGTGCCCGGGCATCTTCTTGCCCTTCATCACCTTCCTCAGGCCCATGGGGCCGGCGGTGCCGGGTCGGCGGATGAGCTTGTGCCCGTGGGACTTGGGCCGATAACTGAACCCCCAGCGCTTGATGGTGCCGGTGAAGCCCTTCCCCTTGGAGGTGCCGGTCACGTCCACCAGCTCCCCCTCGGAGAACACCTCCACCCCCAGGGTCTGCCCCACCTCGTAGGAATCGGGGTCGGAGACGCGGGCCTCATAAAGACGGCGCCGGGGTTCCACCCCGGCCCTAGCAAAATGCCCCCGCAGGGGCTTGGACAAAAGCTTGGGACGAATGGTTCCCCATCCTAGTTGGACGGCACCATAGCCGTCCCGCTCCGGGCGCTTGACCTGCACCACCACCGACGGCTCCACCAACAGCACGGTAGCCGCCACCGCCCGGCCCTCGCCGTCGAACCACTGGGTCATCCCCACCTTCCTCCCCATCAACGTAAGCGCCATTTGTTGCCCCCTTAGAGTTTGATCTCGATGTCGATCCCGAGGGGGAGCTCCACCTCCATGAGGGCATTGATGGTCTCGGCGGTGGGCTCGCAGATGTCGATCAGACGACGGTGGACCTTGCGCTCGAAGTGCTCCATGGAGCGTTTGTCCACGTGGGGCGAGCGGAGCACGGTGTAGAGCCGCCGCTTGGTGGGAAGCGGGATCGGGCCGGCCACCTTGGCGCGGGTGGCCTTGGCGGTCTCCACGATCTTCCGCACCGCCAGGTCCACCACTTCGTGGTCGTAGCTCTGAAGTCGGATCCTTATTTTTTCCCTAGCCATTTCAGTATCCCCTACTCCTCAATATTTCCCGGGCGAGCTGCTCCGGGACAGCCGCGTAATGGGTCACCCGCAGGGTATACGTGGCTCGCCCTTGGGTAAGCGAGCGAAGTCGGGTGGCATACCCGAAAGTTTCGGCCAAGGGGATGGCCACCTGAATGATTTCGAAGGTGCCCTTGGCCTCGATGCCTCGGACCTCACCCCGGCGGCGGCCCAGGTCCGAGACCACCTCGCCTAGATACTCGCTGGGCGTGATTATATCACCTGTGGCAATGGGTTCCAACAACACCACGCCGGCCTGCTGGACGGCGCGGCGCAGGGCAGCGGTTCCACAGGCCTCAAAGGCGATTTCGCTGGAATCCACCGGGTGGAACGCCCCCCCCACCACCACCGCCTCCAGGTCCACCAACGGGTAGCCGCCGATGGGGGAGGCGGCCAACGCCCCCTCGATCCCCCGCCGGGCCGCCTCCACGAAATGGGGGGGGAGCTCCTCCGGGGGCACTTGGGCCCGGAAGGCGAAGCCGCTGCCAGGGGGCAAAGGGCGGAAGTTGACCTTGAGCTTTGCGTACTGACCCCGCCCCCCCAACACCCGATCCAGCTCCTCGGTCACCTCCACCTGGCGGGCCAGGGTCTCCTTGTAGGCCACCCGGGGCTGCCCCACCCGGTGCGGGACCCGAAACTCATCCCGCACCCGCCGGAGTTGTACCTCCAGGTGCAGCTCCCCCATCCCCCCCACCAGCAGCTGGCCGGTGGACTCGTCCTCCCGCACGTGGAAGGTAGGGTCCTCCTGGGAGATCTTTTCTAGAGCGGCGAGCAGCGCCTCCGCCTCCGCCTCCGACCGGGGCTCCACCGCCACGAACACCACCGGCTCCGGGAAGGCGATGGGCTCCAAGTGCAAGGGGGCAGCGGGGTCGCACAGGGTATCCCCGGTTAGCACCCGGTCGCTGGAGATGAGCCCCACGATGTCCCCGGCCAGGGCCCGGGGGAGCCGCTGGCGGCGATTGGCATGGAGCCGGAACACCTTGGTCACCCGGACCTTGGTCCCGGAGGTGGCGTTCAGCACCACCTGGCCCTCGGAGAGGGCCCCCGAGTAGACCCGGGTGTACAGGAGGCGTCCGGCGTAGGGGTCCGCGGCCACCTTGAACACCAGGGCCGCCAGGGGTTCCTCCGGGGAGGCGTAGCGCTCCTCATTGCGGTTGCCGTCAGTAGAAAAACCGACCACCGGGGGGACGTCCACCGGGGAAGGCAGGAAATCCACCACCGCGTCCAGCACCGGCTGCACCCCGATGTTGCCCAGGGCCGAGCCGCCGCAGGTGGGCACCCAGCCCCGCTCCAGGGTGGCCTGCCGGATCACGGGCAGAAGCTCCTCCGGGGACAGGTCCTCGCCGGCCAAGTAGGCCTCGGCCACCCGATCGGAAAGCTCAGCCAACCTCTCCAGCAACGCCTCCCGGTGCCGCCGCCACTCGCCCTCCAGCTCCGGGGGCAGGGGCAGGAAGGAAAACTTCTCCCCCCGGGTGGACTGGTCCCAGCGGACCGCCTGGCCTCGCAGGACGTCCACCATGCCCATCAGCCTTCCCTCCGCATCCCGCCAGGGGAAGAACAGCGGCAGGGGCACCGCCCCCAACCGCTCCTCCATGGCCCGCAGGGTGGCCTCGTAGTCGGCCTCAATGCGATCGAGCTTGTTCACAAACGCGATCCGGGGGACCCGATAGCGGTCCGCCTGGCGCCACACCGTCTCGGACTGGGACTCCACCCCCTCCACCCCGGAGAACACCACCACTGCCCCGTCCAGGACCCGGAGGGAACGCTCCACCTCGGCGGTGAAGTCCACGTGGCCGGGGGTATCGATGATGTTGATCTGATGCCCGCGCCAGGAGACGGTGGTGGCGGCCGCGGTGATGGTGATGCCCCGTTCCCGCTCTTGGTCCATCCAGTCCATCTCTGCGGTGCCCTCGTGCACCTCGCCCAGCTTGTGGATCTTGCCGGTGTAGTAGAGGATGCGCTCGGTGAGGGTGGTCTTGCCGGCATCGATGTGGGCCACGATGCCGATGTTGCGGACCCGGCGGACGTCGTAATTGCCAGTTGCGGGGTCCTCGCCGGCCCCGCTGGCCTTGACCGTCATGGCCCAGCCCCCCGGGGCGGCCCGGGGGCACCACACTCAGCGACAAGGCTGGACTTCGTCCACTCCTTCATCCACTTCTCCTGCCAAGCGACCGCGAGCGCAGTTCCCCTGCCCGAGGTGTGGGCTCGCCCCAGCACGTCCCCGGTTCACCCCCGGGCGGGCCGGAGGGGCTCACCAGCGGTAATGGGCGAAGGCCCGGTTGGCCTCAGCCATGCGGTGGGATTCCAGCTTCTTCTGATAGGCGGCCCCTTCGCCCCGGGCGGCGTCGGCGATCTCGGCGGCCAGGCGCTCGGGCATGGTGCGCTCGGAACGATTGCGGGCCGCCTGCACGATCCAACGTAGGGCGAGCATGGTCTGACGGTGGGCCGGCACCTCGAAGGGCACCTGATAGGTGGCACCGCCCACCCGGCGGGAGCGCACCTCCAGCTTGGGCATGCAGTTCTGCACCGCCTTGATGAACGTCTCCAGGGCCGGCCCCTCCCCCCGCCGCTCCAACAGGTCGAACGCCTGGTACACGATCCGGCGAGCGAGAGACTTCTTGCCGTCCCACATCACGTAGTTGATCAGCTTTTCCACCAGCTTGGAGCCGTAGCGCACGTCCTGGGGCACGTCCCGGCCTGGGATGACGATGTCGAAGGTGGGCATGTCAGTCCTCCTTGGGGCGGCGCACCCCGTACCGGGAGCGGGCCTGACGGCGCCCCTCCACCCCGGCGGCGTCCAGCGCCCCCCGCACGATGTGGTACTTCACCCCCGGCAGGTCCTTCACCCGCCCCCCCCGCACCAGCACGATGGAGTGCTCCTGGAGGTTGTGCCCCTCCCCAGGGATGTAGGCGGTGACCTCCCGGCCGTTGGACAGGCGCACCCGGGCCACCTTGCGCAGGGCGGAGTTGGGCTTCTTGGGGGTGCGGGTGAACACACGCACACACACCCCCCGCCGCTGGGGGCACCGCTCCAGCGCCACCGACTTGCTCTTGGAGAGCTTCGGCTTGCGTCCGTGACGCACGAGTTGACTGAATGTGGGCATACCTTTTCTCCCTCCTAAATCTCTCTCCTGCGCCCGGGGAGGACGGTCCTCTGCCCCGTCCTACTTCCCCAGGTTGACTGGCTCCGCGCCCCTCGCGGGGGCCGTGGGCAGGCGGAATTTTAGGTGCCGGGGGATGTGGCTTCAACGCCCTCCGCTTCCGGACTGGTTTCCTCTTCCTCCTCCCTGATGCCCGGGAAGCCTGTGCCCACTGGGACTTTCTTCCCCACCATCAAGCAGGGCTTGAGCCCTTGGAGGTGGTCCTCCTCCCCCCGCAGGGCGGCCTCGGCCAGCACCTTGGTGGTGCGTTCGAAGGAAGCCGCGGCCAGCCACGATTTGCGGAGCAGGGCCGCGCGGGAGATCCGCAGGAGCTCCCGCTCCCCCTGCGGCAGCCGGTACTCCAGGATGCGCACCGTGCGCGGCTCCCCGTGCAGTTCCACCCGCACCTGGCGCACCCCCAGGGCCAGCATGTGGGCCAACAGCCGGGAGGTGAGTTCCTCCCCCGCTTCGGCCACGGTCATGCCGCTCTTGACCACCGGCGCCAGCAGCTTGGCCCCCACTATCTCCTCCCGCTGCCGGCGGATGCGTTCGTTCTCCCGGGACAGGCGTTGCACCTCTCGCTGGAAGACCTCCAGGGGCACGATGTCGTTGAGCATGAAATCAGACTCGCCGGGGTCCTCGATGCGCACGTTGTTCAAGATCTGGCGGATGACCACCTCGAAGTGCTTGTCGTTTATGTCCACCCCCTGAGACTTGTAGACCCGCTGGAGCTCGGTGAGCAAGTACTCCCGGGTCTTGATCACCCCGGCCGCCTCCATCAGGTAGTGGGGTGGGATCACGCCCTTGGACAGGGCCTGCCCCCGTTCCACCTTGTCCCCTTCCCAAACGATGGCTGCTTCTGGACATTCCACCCGGGCCCGGTACCGGATCCGCACCGTGGCCAGGTCTCCTTCCACCTCCACCTTGTCCACCAACACCACTTCCCCTTGGGGCAGGTTCAGGCGGAACAGTTCCTGGCCCTCCCGCACCGGGGCCCCGTGTTCGGCCATGGGGATGAGGTGCGGGGTGAGGGGGAGGATGAGGCCGCGGGAGCCGGTGGCCATCACCGCCAAGCTGCCCTGGGAGACCAACACCCGCCCCTCGGTCTCGGCCACCAGGGTGAGGGGCCGGGAGCGGGTGGTGAGTTTGCGGCCCGCCTCCACCTCCTCGCCGTCGGCCACCAGGACGGTGGCACCGTAGGGGACCTCGAACTGGTGTTGGCTGCCATCTTCCCCGTGGAGGACCACGTACCTCTTCTTGCCCTGCTGGCGCAGCTCCACCCGGCCCGCCACCGGGGCATGGGGGGCTTCCACGTGGTATTCGCCGGTGAGGGGGTCCCCTTCCCCAACCTGCTGCCCGGGCTCGACACAGGGCTCCGCCCCCTCCGGCAACGGGTACACCCGGTCCAGGCCGGTGGTGTCCAACAGCGCCAGGTACTTGGTGCCCCCCTCCTCGAAGTAGAAGGCAGTGCCGTCCAAGGGGGACTTCAGGGACAGGAAGGAGGCTGCGTCCACCTCTTCCCCTTCCCCCACCCGCAGCAGTGCCGCCGGGAGCTGCACCGTGCGGGGGGAAGAAGTGATCTCCACCCGTTCCCGACCGGTGCGGGTGACCTCCACCTTGGTCACGTGTCCGTCCAGGGGAGCCACGGTGGCATGGGCGGCCCGGGTGGTCTTGCGGGCCTCGAACAGCTCCTCGGCCCGGGGCAGGCCCTGGGTGATGTCCACCCCGGCCACCCCGCCGGTGTGGAAGGTGCGCATGGTGAGCTGGGTGCCGGGCTCGCCGATGGACTGGGCGGCGATCACCCCCACCGCCGTGCCCAGCTCCACCAGCCGGTGGAAGGCCAGGTCCATGCCGTAACACAGCTGGCACATGCCCTCCGGGGTCTGGCAGGTGGTGGGGGAGCGGATCACGATGCGGGGCCGCACCCGGATCTTCTCGATGCCGGCGGCCACAAGCTCATCCACCAGCTCCGGGGTCAGGGTTTCATCCTGCCTCACCAGCACCACCCCGGTCTGGGGGTGCCGCACCGCCTCCACCGCCTTAGCGTGCACGGCCCGGGCCCGGACCCCCTCTTGGGTGAGGTCCAGCTCCACCTCCAGGGTCCCCACCCGCTCCGAGGTCTCGCGGTCCAGGAGCACGTTGCGCTCCACCAACACCTCCCCGGTGGCGGGGTGGTAAATGGGCTCGGCGGTCACCCGGCCGTAAATGCGGTCGGGGATGAACTCCATGATCCCCCCGCCGGCGAAGTACAGGGGGTCGATCTCCACCCCCTGGCGAGTGCCGCAGTCGTGCTCCTTGATGATCACGTCCACGCAGGCGTCCACCAATCTCCGGGTGAGGTAGCCGGCGTCTGCGGTACGGAGGGCGGTGTCGGCGGTTCCCTTGCGGCCCCCGTGGGTGGAGATGAAGTACTCGATGATGGAGAGGCCCTCCCGGAAGTTGGAGATCACCGGCCACTCGATGATCCGCCCCTGGGGGTCGGCCATGGGCCCCCGCATCCCGGCCAGCTGCTTCACCTGGCTGGGAGAACCCCGGGCCCCGGAGGCCACGATCCCCCACACCGGGTTGAAGGGGTCGCGCCGCAGGTTCTCCATGGTGGCCTTCTCCACCAGGTCCACCGTGTCCCGCCACACCCGCACCACCGCCTGGAAGCGCTGCTGTTCGGTGGCCAGGCCCCGCTCGTACATGCGGTTGATCCGCTCCACCTTCTCCTGCGCCTGACGCACCAGGTCCCATTTCTCCGGGGGGATGAGGCAGTCGGCCACGGAGATGGTGAGCCCGGACAGGGTGGCGTACCTGAACCCTAGTTCCTTGACCCGGTCCAACAGCTCCGCGGTGCGCTGCCAACCGTAACGCAGGTAGCACTCCTTCACCTTGCGGCGGGTGAGCTTGGAGTCGAAGGTGACCTCATAGTCCCGCAGGTCCGGGGGGAAGGCCTGGTTGAGCAGGGCCCGGCCCAAGGTGGTGTCGATGAGCTGGCCGTCGATGCGGATCTTCACCGGGGAGTGGAGGTCGATCACCCCATGTTCGTACGCCTTCTCCGCCTCCTCCAGGGACCGGAAGGCCTTCCCCGCCCCCTTCCCCTTGGGGTTGAGCATGGTGAGGTAGAAGAAACCATAGACCTGGTCTTGGGTGGGCACGGCCAGCGGCCCCCCGTGGGCCGGGGACAGGATGTTCTTGGCCGACAGCATCAGCTCCCGGGCCTCCCGCACCGCCTCCTTGGACAGGGGGAGGTGCACCGCCATTTGGTCCCCGTCGAAGTCGGCGTTGTAGGGGGGGCAGACATGGGGGTGGATCTGGATGGCGTCCCCGTCCACAAGCACCGGCTCGAAGGCCTGGATGGACAGGCGATGCAGGGTGGGGGCCCGGTTGAGGAGCACCGGGTACTCCTTGATCAGCTCGTCCAGGATGTCCCACACCTCGGGGAGCTCCCCGGCCAGGGCCCGGTTCTTCACCTCGTCGTAGTCGGAGAAGGTGACGTTCTCCAACCGGGCCAGGATGAAGGGTTTGAAGAGTTCCAGGGCCATCTTCTTGGGTATGCCACACTGGTAGAGCTTGAGCTTGGGGTTGACCACGATCACGGCCCGGGCGGAGTAGTCCACCCGGCGCCCCAACAGGTGCCGCCGGAGGCGACCCTGCTTGCCCTGGATCCTCTCCGAGAGCGACTTGAGGGGACGCCCGTCCCGGCCCCGAATGGGGTTGTCCTTCTTCTCGTTGTGGATGAGGGCGTCCACCGCCTCCTGCAACATCCGCCGCTCGTTGCGGAGGATGATCTCCGGCGCCCCCATCTCCATCAGCTTCTTGAGCCGGTTGTTGCGGTTGATGATCCGGCGGTAGAGGTCGTTGAGGTCGGTGGTGGCGAACTTGCCACCCTCCAGCTGGATCATGGGCCGCAGGGCGGGGGGGAGCACCGGCACCACCTCCAACACCATGTCCTCGGGGCGATTGCCGGATTTCTTCAGCTGCTCCACCACCTCCAGCCGGTGCAGCAGCCGGCGGCGCTCCCCCTGGTTGACGGTGCGGTCCAGCTGTTCCCACAGCTCCTCGGCCAGGGCATCCAGGTCCAAATTGGAAAGGAGCCCTTTTATCCCGTGGGCCCCAGTGGCCGCCTCGAAGGTGCCGGGGAAGGCCCGCTCGTAGGCCCGCTTCTCCAGCGAGGTGATCTGCTGCCCCACCCGCAGGGGCACTTCCCCCTTCACCCGGGTGACCAGGAAGGTGAGGTTGTCCACCGGCTCGACGATGGGCTGCCCCTCAACCCCCTCGTAGCGGGCGGAGAGCATCTCGAACATGGTCTGGGAACACACTTCCCCGGCAGGACGCTCGCAGATGAGCTGTCCCTCCTCCACCGTCTCCCCATCCTCCACGTAGAGCTCGGCATCCAGGGTCACGGGGTATTCGTGCTTGCCGATGATCACCACCCGGAACGGCTCGCCGGTTTGGAGCTTCCGCTCCTCGATCAGCACCTCGCCCTTCTCCTCGGCCGTGACCTTGGGGGCCTGGGTGATGAGGAAGGCCCGTTCCACCTGGAAGGTGTAGGCCCCGGATAGGATGCGGACTTCGGTGCTGTAGAGGGTTTCCCCCACCTTCACCTTGGGGGAAGAAGAGGAAGTGACCACAAACAGCTCTTCGCGGGTGGTCTCGGTCTCATAGTAGGCGATGCGCCTGAGGTCCCGGCGCTTGATGCCCAAAAGGCGCGACAGCGGCGAGGCCACCCCCTTCAGGTACCAAAAATGCACCACCGGGCTGGCCAGGCGGATGTGGCCCATGTTCACCCGCCGCACGGAAGACTCGGTGACCAACACCCCGCACTTCTCGCAGGTTATCCCTTCGTACTTCTTGCTCCGGTACTTGCCGCACCCACACTCGTAATCGTTTTCCGGACCGAAGATTTCCTCTGCGTAAAGCCCACCCCGCTCCGGCTTATGGGTCCGGTAGTTGATGGTCTCGGAGTTGACCACCTCCCCCCGGGACCAGGAGAGCATCTCCTCCGGGGAGGCTAGCCCCAACCTGACTTTCTTGATGTCGTCACCGGAAATGGCCACCTATCCTCACCTCGCTGAGACTAGGATCCGCGCGGATCCAGGTTCCGTAAACCGCCCTATTCGCTCCCGGCTCGGGAACCCCCTGATGGCTTCGCTCCTCGACCGGCACTCACACCTCCTCCCGCAGCCCGGTTCACAGGCCTGGGGTTTTCAGGTGTCGGAGAAAACCGGATCGTCTTCCCTCGCCCCTTACAAGCGATCCCACCCCAGGTTTCGGCCTTGAAACTCCCGCGGCCATCCCCTCACCTGGGCGGGTCGGGGAAGGGGAAACCCAGTACTCCGGAGGGATTCCCCGGGCTCGGGCGTCTTCCCTGGCGATCACTAGCTTGGGTTCAAGACGAAAGGCTCCCGGCGCCACCCAAGTGGGTCCCACCTCCACCACACCGACTCACTCCGTCGACTCAGAACTCTTGCCGCCCTCCCCCTGGGACTTCCTCCGGTAGTCAGTGGTGTAAAAGCCGCTGCCCTTGTAAACGACCCCAAACCGGGGCAACATGCGGGTGACCTGGGAGGAGCCGCAGGCGCTACAGCGGACCCAATCGCCGTCCCCCCGGGCCACCAGCTCCCGGAATTCAGCGCCACAACGTTTGCAAGCATAGCGATAAATCGGCATCTTCCACCCCCTACTAGACTAGAGAAAGCGATCACACCAGGGATTAATGGGCGTCAACTTATCAAGTATATCGCGTGCGCCCCGCGCTTCAAGTTCCAGGGGCTGCGAACCCCCCGGCAGGGGGCTAGCCGGAAAAACCACAGGTGATGGGCCACCTGCGGCCCATGCCGAACGCCTTGGGGGAAACCTTGATCACCAGGGGCAGTTGCCTGCGCTTGTACTCGGCCCGCCCCAGCCGGGCCAGCGCCTCCCGCACCAGCTCCTGCCCGAAGTCCTCTATCAGCTCCTCCTGAGAGAGGTTTTTCACCAGGAGGGAGGAGAGCAGTGGATCCAGCTCCTCGTAGGGGGGCAAGTCCTGATCGTCCCGCTGGTGGGGGCGGAGCTCGGCCGACGGGGGGCGGGTGAGGGTTCCCTCCGGGATCACCTCCCGTCCGGCGGCCTGGTTGAACCAGCGGGCGAGCTGGTACACCTCGCCCTTGAGGAGGTCTCCCAGGGGGGCCAGCGCCCCCACCGTGTCCCCGTACAGGGTGTTGTAGCCCATGGCGATCTCAGATTTGTTGCCCGGGCACAGCACCACGTGGCCGGTGGCATTGGAGATGCTCATCAGGAGGAGCCCCCGAACCCGGGCCTGGATGTTCTCCGCCACCACCCCCTCCACCGGAAGATGGGGCTCCAGAGCCTGGGTGATGGTTTCCACCACCGGCCCGATGGGGATTTCCAGGAGCCGGACACCCAGCGCTTCGGCCAGGGAGCGGGCCTGCTCCCCCGACTCGGGGGAGGTGTAAGGGCCGGGGAGGAAGGCACAGAGCACCCGGTCTCTCCCCAGGGCCCGGCAGGCCAAGGCGGCGGTGAGGGCGGAGTCTATCCCCCCGGAGACGCCCACCACTACCCCGGGAAGCCCGTTTTTCTCAATATAGTCTCGGATTCCCAGGCACAGGGCATCTGCCAGCTCCGGGAGGCCATCCGGGGCCGGCGGTGTCACTGGGGGGGCGGCCAAATCGAAGACGTAGATGCCTTCTTGGAAGTGAGGGGCCACGAGCAAGAACTTCCCGTCCGGGCGCAGGGCGAAGCTCCCCCCGTCGAACACCAGCTCGTCCTGCCCCCCCACCAGGTTGACGTACACCAACGGGGCCCCAGCCAGTTCCGCCCACCGCCGGGCCAACCGGTGGCGCAACGCGGGCTTGCCCCGGAAGTAGGGGGAGGCGGACACGTTGACTAGCAGGTCAACCCCGGCCTCGGCCTGGGCCCCCAGGATCCCCCCCTCGTACCACAGGTCCTCACACACCGACAGCCCCAGCCTCAGCCCCGCCCATTCCACCACTCTGGCCTGGCTTTGAGGCAAGAAGTAGCGCTCCTCCTCGAACACGTCGAAGGAGGGGAGGCGGAATTTGCCCTGGAAGCCCACCACCTCCCCCTCCGCCAGGAGGAAAGCGGCGTTGTGGACCGGGAAGTCGCCCTGAAAAGAGGAAGCGGACGGGTCCTGCTGGTTGGCGGGAGGCGAGGGCGCGACCGCCACATGGCCCAGGACCACCGCGATGCCGCTGGTCTCTTCAACCACCCGCCTGAATTCCACCTGGGCGGCCGTCAGGAACCCCCGCCGCAGCAGCAGGTCCCGAGGGGGGTAGCCCAACAGCACCAGCTCCGGCAACACGAGGAGCTCCGCCCCGGCCCGTTTGGCCCGGCGGATGGCGGAGAGGACCAACCGGCGATTGCCCCCCAGGTCCCCCACCTTGGGGTCGAGCTGTCCCACCGCCAGCTTCATCCCCGGTCCCTGTACACCCCGACGTAGTAAGTGACCCGGGGGGGATCGTCCACCAGCCGGGCCCGGGGGGACAGGTTCTCCTTGCACCAGCGCAAAAGCTGCTCGGGGGGGTAAGTGAAATCCGAGGGCTCAGTGCGGCGTCCCGGGGCCAGGTGAGTGAACACCAGTGCCTCCCGGGCGAACGAAAACAGAGTGGTAAGGAGCCTCTTCATGTAAAGCTCGGGGGCATCGCCGATGGGGTAGCCCAAAACAGAAATCAGGAACACTACATCGAAACTGAGCTCTGGAAAAGGATCCGCAAGCACGTCTCGGCGGTGGAAGAAATCCCCGAACCTCTCTTTCGCCCCCTGGACCATGGCCTGGGAGAGGTCCACCCCCAGGTAGCTCTGGTAGGGGATGCCCTGTTCGTCCAGAAACCCCTTCAAATAGCCCAAGCCGCAGCCCACATCCAGGATGGAGCGCCCGGCGAGCTCAGCCAGGGAGGTGGCCTGGGAAAAGATATGGCGCTGGGTTTGGCGATCCGGGTATTCCAAGATGGCCATGTCGTCCCCGGCCAGGAGGCGGGCCCGGGCGTCGAAGAAGGCGGCGTAGGCCTGTTGATCGGGGAACCGGCGGGGTTTCACCAGGGCCATCCGGCGGCGGAGGAATTTCGGCAACCACACCATGGCCTTTGCCTATACCCGGCCCGACCCTGGTTTGTCAAGGCCTTCAGCCGTAGAATGGACTGGGATGGCGGACGTGAGCTTCCAGGATGTGTGGGGGGTGCTCAAGTGGGTGTTGTTGGTGTTGGTGGCGGGGTTCATCGGCCAATTCGGCCGCCACGCCGCCCAGCGGCTCTTGGAGCGCCGCCGTCAGGCCCGCCTCGCCTCCCACCCCGAAGAGGAAGCCAAGCTCCAGAAGAAACTGGCCAAGGCCCAGCTGAAGGCGGAGAAGAAACGGGCCAAAGCACTGGCCAAAAAGCAAAAGAAGGCCCAGGGCTAATTCCCCCGTGCTCGGGCGCGATAAAGCCTTATCAAGCCCAGCCGGTCTAAATCCCTCTCCTCTACGACCTCCCAACCCGCCTGGGGGAAGAGCTCCCAGGTGCGCTTGGCGAAGTGGGGGGCCACCAGGGACAGGAGCCGGCCCAGCCGAGGGTGGCGCGGGCGCACGTGCTCCAGCAGCCTCAACTCCCCTTCCGGCCGGAGCACCCGCCGCAGCTCCCGCAAGGCCTCCACCGGCCTGGCCACCGAGCACAACACGAAACTCCCCACCACCCAGTCGAACTCCGCGGCGGCGAACGGCAGGCGGTGCAGGTCACCCCGCACCAACCTCGGGCTCAGCCCCAACCTAGCCGCCTTGGCCTCCGCCCGGGCGAGGGCGGCCGCGCTCCTGTCCACCCCCACCAGCTGGACGGCTCGGGGGTGAGCGAGGAGGCTGGCCCCGGTGCCGATCCCCACCTCGAGCACCCGGCCATGGACGCCCTCCCACAGCGCCCGGCGCCAGCGGCGGGCTCCCCCCCACTCCACCGGCCACATGGCCAGGTCATAAAACCAGGCCCCGAACCGCTCCCAGCTGCCAAGCCTCCTGCAGTCCATCAGCGGTCCACCTTACCCCCACCTGTCCCTGGGGGCGAGCCGGTTGCCCGAGGGCCCGGCGGCTAGTAAAAGCTGAACAAGCCCATGGGCAAAGGAGGTCAGATGCTGGCGATTGTGGGAGGAACGGTGCTGACCCCAGGGGAGGAGCTGCCGGGGGCCACGGTGTTGATCGAGGGCAAGCAAATCCGGGCGGTGGGAACCCAGGTGGAGGTTCCTCCCGGGGCGGAGGTGATCGACGCCACCGGGAAATACGTGCTCCCTGGATTCATCGACGCCCACTGTCACACCGGGATCTTCCCCGACGGGGTGGGCCTCAGGGAGAGCGATGGCAACGAGATGACCGACCCCATCACCCCGCACCTCCGGGCCATCGACGCCATCCACCCCGAGGACATGGCCTTCGCGGACCTGCGCAAATGGGGTGTGACCACCATCAACACCGGGCCGGGAAGCGCCAACGTGGTCGGAGGCCAGACGGCGGTGGTGAAGACCCGGGGACGCACGGTGGAGGAGATGCTGGTGCTGGCCCCGGCGGCGATGAAGATGGCCCTGGGGGAGAACCCCAAGCGCGTCTACGGCGAGCAGAAGAAGTTCCCCTCCACCAGGATGGGAAACGCCGGGCTGCTCAGGGAGTGGCTCACCAAGGCCCAAAACTACCTGGCCAAGAAGGAACACGCCGAGAAGAAGGGCGAACCATTCGAGGTGGACCTGCGGCTCGAGGCCCTGTCCCGGGTGCTCACCGGGGAACTGCCGGCCCACATCCACTGCCACCGGGCGGACGACATCATGACCGCCCTCAGGATCGCCGAGGAGTTCGGGATAAAGAAGCTGGTGCTCATCCACGCCACCGAGGGGTACAAGGTGGCGGACCTGTTGGCCGAGCGGGGGGTGCCCTGCGTGGTGGGGCCGATCCTCTTTTCCCGCACCAAGTACGAGCTGCGGGGGATGAACCCCCAGAACCCGGCCCTCCTCTCCCGGGCCGGGGTCAAGGTGGCCATCCAGACCGACCAGCGGTCGGCGGTGAAGTACATCCTGTTCGACGCGGCGCTGGCGGTGCGGGAGGGGATGGACGAGGGGGAGGCCCTGAAAGCGATCACCAGCTACCCAGCCGAGATCCTGGGGATCTCCGACCGGGTGGGCTCGCTGGTCCCGGGAAAGGACGCGGATCTGGTGGTGTTGGCCGCGCATCCCTTCGACGTGGCCCGCAGCCGGGTGGAACTGGTGTTGATCGAGGGGGAGGCCGTGTACCGGGGCCCCTAGGCGGGCGTGGATAGCCTCCCCAGTTGGCGGTACCCTAGGGCCAACAGAACGAACCCACAAGGAGGGAGGATGACCGGGAAGCTGTTGGCGCTGGTGGTGGTGCTGGCCCTGGGCACCGGGCTGGTGGGGGGGTTGGTGGGCACGGCCCTGTTCTCCGGAGGAGAGGACCTGGGGGCGGTGGAGGAGGAGCTGGCCACGCTGCGCCAAGGACTGGGGGAGCTTAACGACCAGGCCGCAGTGCTGACCGAGGAGGTAGGGGAAGTGCGGGGGGAACTGGCGGCGTTGGGATCGCGGCTAACCGCTTTGGAGGGAGAAGTATCCACCCTGCCAACCGGCGCCCCCCTGGCCCCTGGCCAAACCCCCAGCGGCACCCTGGCGCTGGCCTACGTGGACCTCACCAGCCTGGTGGAGGAGATCTTCACCCCTATCGACCAGGCGGTGGAGATCAAGCGGCAGGACTTAGCCGACCTCCAGGCCCGGCACGAGGCCGGGGAGATAGACGACGCCACCTACCAGCGGGAGAGCCTGCTTTTGGAAATTGAGCTCTTGGCGGTGCCCCTGCACTGGTATTTGGATCTCATCCAGAGGATGATCGATTCCCCTGAATTTGCCGACATCAAGGCTCCGCTAGAGGAACTACTGGGGGTGGTGCAGCCGCTGGAAACCCAGTTGGAGGGGTTGCGCACCATAGCCCAAGCAGAGCAGCCTGATATGCAGAGTTTCCTCATCCAGTATCAACAGCTTTCTGCCCAGTTCCAGCAACTAAAACAGCTCCTTTCTCAAACGCTGGCCCTGAAGTTCATCGTCATCACCCAGGAAGTTGCCCGGGCGGGGGGGTATGCGGTGGTGTTGCGGCGGGAGGAGGCCCTGTACCTGGACCAGGCCCAAGTGGCGGACCTCACCCCCCAGGTGCGGGCCCGGCTGGAGGGGCTGCTGCCGACCTCTTGACCCCAGACCAGATTGACTTAGAAAATCCTGTTAGAAGCGGTGTTCAAGGTGGAGCGAGGGGGTGAGGTGCCCTGGCCCCCTCGGACGAATGTGGAACCCGAGATCAGGCTGGCCGGCTCCACCGGGACGACGGATTTCGGGCAAGGTGGGTTCACGTGACTCCCCTGGGAGGTCGATTTGCCCCCCAGGCACTCAAGCCAGCTTGGCTCGCAGCCGGGCGGACAGGTAGTCGATGGCCCAAACCAGGATCACGATCAGGATCATCACCGTGCCCGCCTGTTGCCAGGCCAGGTTCTTAAGGTAGAAGAACAGTCGCTGGCCGATCCCACCGCCTCCCACCACCCCCACCACGGTGGCCATGCGGATGTTGATGTCCCACCGGTACAGGGTGAAGGAGATGTAGGGGTTGATGATCTGGGGCACCACTGCATAACGCAGGACCTGCAGCCGATTGGCCCCGGTGGCGGTGATGGCCTCGATCAGCCCCGGATCGATGGACTCCAGCCGCTCGGCATACAGCTTGGTGAGGTCGGCGATGGAGTGCACCCACAGGGCCAGCACGCCGGCGAACGGGGCCCGCCGGGCGGTGACCCACACCAGGAAGATGATGGCCCAGACGATGGGCTCGATGGAGCGCATGATGCTCAAGGCCCCCCGCAAAGTGGTGTAGATGAGCCGGCCCAGGGGGCCGCGCATCAGGTTGCGGGCGGCCAGGAAGCTGAGGGGCACGGCCACCACCACGGCGAAGCTGGTGGCCATCACTGCCATGAAGATGGTGACCAAAAGGTCTCGGATACTGGGCAGGATGATGGACTGGTCGGGGGAGAAGAGGGCCCGCCAGAACTTGACCGTGCGCCAAGCTTGAGTGAACAGCCGATTGAGGCTTTCCTCGTCCACAGTGGTGCTGGTGGCAGCAGCCAACCCCACCACCAAGAACACGGCCACGTATATCCCAACGCTGGTCCGCCACCAGGGGGGTGGAATGCGGCCCTCCAACGAGATGGGCTGGGGAGAAAGTCCGGCCCAGCGCTCGTGCCAAGGGCGCTGGAACACAAGCCCCACCAGGGGGAGCACGGTGAAATGCCAACCCAAGAAGTAACGCACCCGTTGCCCGGGGGTGGGAGGCGCGCCCCCGGGACCCACTAGTTCCCTGCGTGCCACCTTGAACCCAAGCGAGTGGCCAAAGGATTCCCACAGGGCCGCCAGCTCCACGGTGACCAGCCCAAACAGCCACCAGGGCGCCAGCGTATAGGAGATCTCACCCCGGGAGTGCCAATTGACGGTGTAACTCACCAATATCCACACCACGCCCACGGCCAACAGGTCGAGGAACACCACCCCCAACCGCTGCCCCATCCCCTGGAGCACCGGGGTCACAATGTCGAGCAACCCCTGGGGGGTCAGCCACTTGGGCGGATCTTTGACGATCCCATCCGGATAATTGGTCATCAGGTGATCCTCTCCCTCAGGCGCCCCGAGATGTAGTCCATGGCCCACACGATGGCCACGATCACCATGACCACTGCCCCCACCTTCGCCCAGTCGCCCTCGTTCTTGTAGTAAAAGAGGAGGTCACCGATCCCTCCACCCCCTACCAACGCGATCACGGTGGACATGCGGACGTTGATGTCCCACCGGTACATGGTGAACGCCCAATAGGCAGGGGCAATTTGAGGGAGCACTGCGTAGCGGATCACTTCCAGGCGGGAGCCCCCGGCGGCCACCACCGCCTCCACCGGCCCGGGGTCGATCCCCTCCACCTGTTCGGAGTAAAGCTTCCCCAAGGCGGCCACCGTGTGCACCGTGAGGGCCAGCACCCCGGCCAGGGGGCGGCCCCAGAGCACCCACACCGCGAAGATCACCGCCCACAGCATGGTGTCGATGGAACGAAACACATTAAAAAATCCCCGCATCAGGAAGTAGACCCCCCAGCCCACCGGGCTGAACCCCATGATGTTTCGGGCCCCCAAAAAGGACAGGGGGAAGGCTACCAGCGCCCCCAAAACGGTGGCCAACAGGGCCATGAACAAGGTCACCACGGCCATGTCCAGGATGGAATAGGGCAGGTTTCTAAGCTCGAACACCGGGTCCGGCACCGCGAAGTAGCGGAAATCCGGGCGCAGCATCTCCCGCCAGATCCTGAGCCCCTCCTCCCCTCGCCTGAAGAGGACCCCGATGTCGATGTGGACGATGAGCCAACCCAACCAGATGGTGAGGCCCAACAGCAACAGGGCCATCAGGCCCCACTGGGAGAGCCAGGCGCGGCGGCGGGCCGCCTGGGGAGGGCTGGGTTGGAGCACAGTACCGGCAACCAGATCGTGCCAGGCCCGTTGGGGGGAGACCAACACCCCCACGCCGAAGGGCAGCCCGGAGAAGTGCCAAGCCAGCAGGCGGATCAGGCGCTGGCCCACCCGCGGAGGCCCCCCCTCTGCCCCCCACACCTCCAGCCCGAAGGCCCGTAGCCCCAGGCTCCGCCCCAGATTGCGGCACAGCACGGCCATCTCCAGCGTGCCCAAGATAGTCAACGGCCACCCCCAACTGGGCAAACTGAGGGTGGAGTAAAACCGCTCCAGGGGTACCGTCCACCAGTACTTGTTGAGGAGGTACATCACCCCGTAGGCAACGTACCCCCAGATCATCCAATCCAGCATGAAGGAGAAAAACCGGCGGCGGAGGAAAGCCCAGTCAACCGGTGGCCGCGAGGTCGAAGTTCGATCAGTCATAAGAAGACCTTGAGCTCACCGCACCTCTACCTCTTCGGCCTCTTCGCCGTAGATCTCCTTGAACTTGACCTCGTCGATGGCCTCGGGGGGACCGTCGAACACAAGCTGCCCGTCCTTGAGGGCGATGATGCGGGTGCCGTAGCGTCGGGCCAGCGACAGGAAGTGGAGGCTAGCGAGGACCGTCACCCCGTCTTCCTTGTTCATCTGCTCCAGGTATTGCATCACCGAGTGGGAGGTGGCCGGGTCCAAGGCCGACACCGGCTCGTCGGCGAGCAGCAGCTCCGGCTCCTGCATCAGGGCGCGGGCGATGCCCACCCGTTGCTGTTGCCCTCCCGAAAGTTCGTCCGCCCGCACATAGGCCTTCTCCGAGAGCCCCACCCGTTCTAGGTTCTTCAGCGCCAGCTCCCGGTCCCGCTTGGGGAACCGCCCCAACAGGGTGAGCAGGGTGGGGTTGTACCCCAGCCGGCCGGTGAGGACGTTGGTCATCACCGTGGCCCGCTTTATCAGGTTGAACTGCTGGAAGATCATGCCGATCTTGCGGCGCATGTGACGCATGGCCCGGGGAGAGAGCTTTGTCAGTTCTACCCCGGAAAGGAAGATCCTCCCCGCAGTGGGCTCGATCAGGCGGTTGATACAGCGCAGCAGGGTGGACTTCCCAGAACCAGAAAGGCCAATCACTACAAGAAACTCTCCCTTTTCCACCGTGAAGGAGAGGTCCTTGAGGGCCACCACCTGCCCTCGCTCGTAAACCTTGGTCAGGTTTTCCACCACCAGATATGGCTCGGCCATGGCAGGCTGATATTAACCCACCGGGGGTGGAAGGCGCCAGACAAAAGCTCAGGGGGAGGTTGCCCTCCCCCTGAGCGGATCTGGCCACAACCAGCCGATTAGAGGCTTACTCCTCCTCGCACCAGGGTGGGTTGGGCAGGCCAATCAGGCTGCGGTAGTTGCAATAGTAGGAGTCGTCGATCTCGGCCACTTCGTCCCACTCGTAGAAGTTGGGGTCGCCCCACAGGGCCTGGCCCTCCTCGGAGGCGATGTGGGCCTTGATGGCCTCCACGATCCTGTCCTGGAGGTCCTGGGGGAAGCCAGGGGAGAAGGCGATGCAGTCATTGGGCACCGGGCCCACGGTGGCCAGCACGCCGATGCGCTCCACGATCTCCCACAGGGTGCCGTGGGTGCCCTGCTTAGCCGCGGCCCGGCGCAGGTCCACACACAGCCCCCGGTAATATTCCGTGGGCAGGGTGTTGGCCACCGGGTCCCAAATCCAAAGCTCGGGGTACATGCCGTACTCCCAGCGCCAGCCAGGCATGGTCTCGGCCACCCACTCCGGCGGGATGGGCGGGGAGCCGTAGCCGGTGCAGAAGTCCCCCTGGCCCTCCAACAGGGCGAGCATGGAGTTGGTGTGACCGCCGGACTTGATCACCCCAGCGAAGGTGATCCCCAGCTGGTCGAACAGCATCTTGGGCAGGCGGTAACCGGAGGTGGACCCCTCGTCGTTGTAGATCCACACCTTGCCGTTCAGGTCCTCCACCGACTCGATCCCGGAATCCCGGGGGACGTAGATGCTGGAGAAGTAGTAGGGGTAGCCGTAGCGGACGGCGGCCAGGCGGGGGGTGGTCTCGAAGTTGGTCTCCACCGAGATGCGGGCGTACTGGTCAGTGGTGGGCACACCCATCACGTTGCCCTCCGCCGCCTTGAAGGCTTCGATCAGGGCGGCATAGTCCGGCATCACCCGCGGCTCGATGAACAGGCCGGTCATCTGACCGATGGCGGCCGCGATCTGGGTCGCTATCTCCACAATCACCGCCGGGTTGGTGGAGGGTGGGAACACCCAGATGATGGGGTTGTCGCGGGTACCGATCTCCTGGGCCAGTGCCCCGAAGGCCATCAGCCCCACTAACACCACAAGCAGGATCCTACGCACACTACCACCTCCTGTAAGGTTTTGGCAGGTTCATTATACGGCCTGGGGCGATGGGCTGCCCGTCGGGGTCAGGGGGAGAGTTCACCCAACCGCTGGCGCAGATAGCCCACCAGGGCATGGGTTCCCTCCCGCCCCAGCTCCGGGAGGAACCCGGAGAAGGCTCGGTTCACGTAGGCCTTCAGTTGTGCTCGGTAGGTGGTCCCGCGGGCCCATCTCTCCCGGAAAAGGAGCCCCCACTCCACCAGTTCCCGGGGCGGCTCGGCCAGCAATATGCCCTCGGCACAATCCACCCAAGCGGCCAGCTCCCCGGTGGTGTAGGTGCGGGGCTCCTTGGCCGCCAGGAAGGCCACCAACCGACGCTGGTGCGGGGGCAGCCGGCGCAGCCTCCGCAGCAGGCGCTCCACTTGCCGGATGACCTCCGGGGGAAGTTCCGGGGGCTCGGGGAAGCGCTTGGCCTCTGGGCCCTGGGGTTCCAACTCCGGGGCCTCGGCCCGGGCCAACCGCCGCTCCAGCTCCTGAATGCGGGCTTGTTTCAGGGCCAATTCTGCCTCCAGCCGCTCCAGCCGGCGGCTGGCCACCGCCGTAGTCCCCTTCCGCCGCCCGGAAACCGCCCCCCCTTCCCCCGATTGAAAGGAGCGCAACGCCGCCAGCAGCTCCCCCCGCACCTTGCGCAGCTTGGGGGTCTCCACCGGCTTGAAGGAGGGGGTGAATCCCCCGTGGAAGGTGGCGCGGGGGCGGACCTTCACCCTGCGGATGCTCTGCCCGGAAAGGTAGATGCACTCCCCCACCCCCAGGCTCGTGACCTGCTCTTTGACCTCGGCCTTGGGCCAGGGGAGGAGCTCGGAGTAGACCCGCATGTCCACCTCGTGCACCACCCGGTGCAAGAACAGCATCCCGGCTTGGGTGAGCACGTCCTTCTCCACCTTGGCCGACCGCTGGGAGATGATCACCGCCCCCAGGCCGCGCTTGCGGCCCCGCAGGGCGATGCGGGCGATCACCTCCTTGAGGTCGGTCCGCACCCCCTGGGGGATGAACTCGTGGCACTCCTCTATACCGATCATGTAGGGCTTCCTGAGTTTTCCGGCCAGGGACCAGATGCGGGTCAGGTACTCGAGCACGAACAGCTCCCGCTCCTCGGCCAGCATGTCGGACACGTCCAGGATCACCGGCACCCCCTCCCGCAGGGAGAGCTCGGCCACCCCGCCCGCTGCGCCCAAATCAAGCTCCACGTCCACGTTCTCCCCGGAGCCCACCACCAGCACCTCGTACTTCTCCTTGAGCCCGAAGTACTCCCCGTCGATGTCCACGATGGACAGGGGGTAATGGGAGGCCAAGAGCTCCTCGAAGATCACCCCGGCGGTGTTGGACTTGCCCGAACCCCTGATCCCCAAGATGGCCACACACTGGCCGATCACCTCGCTCAAGGGGAGTTTCAAGTCCGGGCCCAGGTTCAAGGTGTGCATGCCAGGGCCAGGTTAAGGGGGGGCAGAAAGCTCCACCAGGGAGCAAGCGCCCTTGGAAAGGGACATGGGGCCGCCCGAGGAGGTTACCTTTGGCCTGAGATCAGCCGGCGGGCCTCAGCCAAAGCCTGATCGCGGGTCTCGATCTCCCCGGCCAGGATGCGCTCGTGGATCTCCGACAGGATCTTCCCCAACCGCGGCCCCGGGGATTCCCCCAACGCAATCAGATCGTCCCCGGAGATGAGCTCCCGGGCTCGCTTCATCCCCTGCACCCGCAGGTAGTGGGCGTGCAGGCGCACTGCCTGGGAGAGGAGGGGTAGCCAGGCCGAGGCGCGGTGGGCAGAGGCTTCGGCATCGCAGATAAACAGGCGCAGAAGATCTGAGAAGAACGGAAACCTCCGGGGGAAGTCTTCCAAGGGGGCAGCCTCCTCCTCCCCGGTGGCCAGGAGCCGGACCTGCTTCCCCAGGCCCATACCCGGGAGCCTCCCGGCCCGCATGTGTTCCCGCACCAGGCCACAAACCCAGTCTATCTGCCGGTTGGAAAGCCGCAGCCTGGAAAGTGCCTCCCGGGTTATCCCCTCCCCCAATTGTTCGTGCCCCCCCGCGTGTTCCCCCTTTGCCCGGGCGAGGGCAGCGGGTTTCCCCACATCGTGAAACAACACCCCCAGCTTAACCAGGGGGGAAAACTCCAGCCGGTCGGCCACCTCCAGGGCCAGCAAGGTGTGGGTGAACACGTCCCCCTCGGGGTGGTACTCCTCCGGTTGAGGTACCCCCTTGAGGGCTGAGATTTCAGGCAGGATTTCGGAAAGCAGCCCCAGCTCGTCCAGGAGCCGGAAGCCCTGGGCCGCCCGGGGGCTCTCCAGGATCTTCCACACCTCCTCGCGGATCCTCTCCCAGGAAATTCTCTTGATCTCGGGGGCGAAGGCCTGGATGGCGGCCCTGGTGGCAGGGTCCAAGGAGAAGCCGAGTTGGCAGGTGAAGCGAACCGCCCGCAGCATCCGCAGGTAATCCTCGGAGAACCGCGCCCGGGGATCGCCGATGGTACGGATGACGCCCGCCTCCAGGTCGGCCAGCCCGCCCACCAGGTCGATCACTTCCCCGTCCGGACGGGCAGCCAGCCCGTTGACCGTGAAGTCCCGCCGCCTCAGGTCCTCCTCCAGGCTGGTCCAGGCCACTTGGTCTGGGCGGCGGCCGTCGGAGTAGCCCCGTTCGGCCCGGAAGGTGGCCACCTCGTAGCGGCGGCCGTCCGGGGCCACCACGACCAGCACCCCGAAGGCCTCCCCCACCTCCAACACCGGCCGATCGGAGAATATCCCCTTTATCTCCGGGGGAGGTGCGGAGGTGGCCACGTCCACTTCCTGGGGGAGGGTGGGCTCCCCGCGCCGGAGGCCCAGGAGCAGGTCCCGCACCGCCCCGCCCACGATGACCGCCTGGTGCCCGGCGGCGGTAAGCCGGCTCAGGATCTCTCCCAGGAAGGGGTGGGCATAAAGCAATTTTTCAATGGGAATTTTCATCGGGCCATTATCCTAAACCGGACTTATTGGTACCACGCCCCCGGGTAGAGCCGGTGTGGGTCAGGCCCCGAGAATTAGCACCCCGGAGTCGGCCGGAACCTGGGCCAGGCCGGAGAGCCTGAGGGCCAGCTCAAGCGCCTCGGCTGCCGTCACCGTCTCCCCTTCCCTCCAGATACGCCCAGATGAACGGCCACAGGTCCCCGTCCAGGACCCCTTGGACGTTTCCCACCTCCACCCCGGTGCGGTGGTCCTTGACCAGTTGGTAGGGCTGGAGCACGTAGGAGCGGATCTGGTGTCCCCATTCGATGTCGGAGAGCTTCCCCCGCAGTTCCTCCAACCGCTTGGCCCGCTCCTGCTCCATCAGGGCTCGGAGGCGGGCCCGCAGGATCCTGAGGGCGGTGAGCTTGTTCTGGTACTGGGAGCGCTCGTTCTGGCACACCACCACCAGCCCGGTGGGGAGGTGGGTGACCCGGACCGCGGTCTCGTTCTTCTGCATGTGCTGTCCCCCTGGGCCCCCGGCCCGGAACGCCTCCACCTTGATCTCGTCCTCGGAGATGTCGATGTCCTCCTCCGGCACCTGGGGGGTGACAGTCACCGAGGCGAACGAGGTGTGGCGGCGGTGGGCGGCGTCGAACGGGGAGATCCTGACCAGCCGGTGCACCCCGGTCTCCCCCTTCAGGATCCCGTAGGCGTAGGGGCCTTTGATCTCCAGGGTGGCGGACTTGAGCCCAGCTTCCTCCCCCGGGGTCTCGTCCACCAGCCGCACCCCCCAGCCCTGCCGCTCGCAGAACCGGGTGTACATGCGCAATAGCATCTCGGTCCAGTCCTGGGCGTCGGTGCCCCCGGCCCCGGCGTTCAGGGCCAGGAAGCAATCGTTGCGATCGTAGGGGCCTGAGAGGAGCACCTGCACCCGGGCCCGCTCCAGCGCCTGCTCGAGCGCCTTAAGCCGCTCCTCCACCTCGGCCCGGGCAGTCTCGTCCCCCTCTTCCTGGGAGAGCTGCCACAGCACCTCCGCCTCCTCCAGGGCTTCCCTCAATTGGGAGAACTCGGCCAGCTTGGCCTTGGCCGCCTCCAGCTCCCTGGCCTTGGCCTGGGCCGCCCCCCGGTCGTCCCAGAACCCGGGGCGGGACATCTCCCCCTCCAGGGCCGCAATGCGCTCCGGAAGCTCGGCCAACCCCACCCGGGCAGCCAACTTATCCAGCCGCTCCTTCAGCTCTCTGAGCTTATCTTCCACCGACCATCCCCCTCGCTCTCCCCTGCCCAGGGGATCAACCCCGCAACCCCAAGATGTCGGTCAAGTTCGCCCGGGGGTCGAGCTGGTAGCGCAGCCCCCCGGGCTGGGAGCAGGTGAACAGGGTGGTCACCCCCGGACCGTGGCCGGCGGACACACAATCGCAGTGCACCACTACCCCGATGGACAGCGCCCCTTGCTTGTACACCCGCCCGTAAGAGTGGTCGGTGTCCAGGATGGCCACCAAGTCCCCCAGCCGCAGGTCAGAAAGCCCGTAGCGTTCCACCGTCTGCTGGTCGAACAGCTGGATGTCGTAGTCGCCCCGGTAACAAGTGTCCGCCCCCAGTCCAGAGCCCATGATGGCGGCCGGGATCTCGTGGGTGACCCCCACCACCAGTGCTCCGTCTTCCTCGGAGAGGGGCAATTTCTCAAGGAGCCCGGGGTCGAGGTTCATCACCACCACCTGGGGGAAATCAAGCAACTTCAGTCCCACCCCGAATGCCTTTATCTGTACCTTGTCTCCTATCTGAAGTTTTTCCAACACCTCTGGGTCGAAATCCACCAGCACGTGCTCGATCCCCCCGTGCTTGCCGGTCACTACCCCCCGCGCCCCCTTGGCATCCCCGCTGATCACCCGGGCTTCGTTGCCCACGCAGGCCAGGTAGTTGAGCCCATAGTTGGTGTCGGGCAGGTACTCCTTGTCCTTGGCCAGGTTGCGCAGGGACACCCCGGGCTCGGCGTGATCGGCCACCCAGCCCACCGCCGGGTCCCCCACCCGCAGGTTGTAGGAGATCCCACCCACCCCGGGGAGGACCACCGGCCTGCCGTCGTGGGTGATCCGGTACCCCCCAGGCCGCACCGTGGGGTTGGTCACCTCCCCCACCACCGACAGCATCACCAGCCGGTCTCGGTTGGTGCGCATTTCCCTCCTTTCCTCGTTGGGCATTGACGGCAACCGCCTGTTGCAGGGATACTTTACGCCATGGCCTGGACTATTCCCAACCAGCTCACCCTGGCCCGGATACTGGCCATTCCGGTGTTCATGTATTTTTTGTTCGCCCAGGGCACCGTGTTCAAGATCCTGGCGCTGGCCATCTTCGCCCTGGCCGCCCTGTCAGATGCGGTGGACGGGTATTTGGCCCGGTCGCTGAAGCAGGTGACCCCGTTCGGCAAGTTCGCCGACCCCATCGCGGACAAGATCCTGGTGGCGGCGGCGCTGGTGTCATTCGTCCAGCTGGACGAACTCACCGCCACCCCGGTGGTGGTGATCCTGGCGCGGGAGTTCCTGGTGACCGGCCTCCGAATCCTGGCGGTGGCCGAGGGGCTGGCCATCCCCGCCTCTCCCTTGGGCAAGGCGAAGACCTTCTCCCACATCGGCCTGGTGCTGTTCATCCTGGCCACCCGCCACTTCGGCCTGGGCCCCACCGGGATGACCTTGAAGGAGGTGTTCTTATACCTGGCGGTGGCCCTGGCGGTGATCTCCGGGGGAGAGTACTTCTGGCGGGCCCGGAGGCTGTTCGGGGAGACCTCCAAACCTAGTCAGCAGGGCTGACCTCCACCTCCTGCTGCCAGCTCCCCTGGTGGCCCTCGTTGTCGGTGACGGTGAGGGTGACCCGATAAGTCCCCGGCTCGGGGAAGGTCCACTCCACCACCGGCCCGCTGGCATCCACCGTCCCGTCCCCGGTGAAGTCCCACTCCCAGGCCACCACTTCCCCGTCGAAATCCAGGGAGGAGGTGCCGTCGAAGGTGACGGGCTGGCCGGCCACCGGCGCCTCCGGGGTCCAGCTGAAGTCGGCCACCGGAGGCTGGAAGGTGATCACCACCTGCCGGGGGGGCTCCCACACCCCGAAAGCCACCTCCCGCTGTTCCCCAGGGGTCAGGGTGAGGGAAAGTTCCTCCGAGACGGTGGCCTGGTAGCGGCCCGGCAGGCGCACAAGTCGCAGGCGGTAATCGCCAGCCTCCAGGTCCCAAAAGGAAAACACTCCCTCGGGATCCGTGATGCCGGTGGCCAGCTCCTCCTGTCCCCGCATGAGGGCCACCTCAACGTCGGCCACCCCGGGCTCGCCCGGGTCCCTCTCCCCATCCTGATCAGCATCCTGGAACACCGTCCCCCAGATCCGCCCTCGCCTCTCCAGTGGCAGCCAAATCCGCGTCTGGCTGGCCACCCGCACCGAGGCCGTTTGGGGGAAGGGAACCCGAGGGTAGATCCCCAGGGGGAGGCGGACCAGCTCCAGTGAATACTCCCCTGCCGGCAGGGGCGGGAACTTAAACGCCCCTTCTCGGTCGGTGGAGACCTTGATCCCGGCCGTCTCCACCACCACTCCCGCCACCCCGGCCTCCCCGGGGTCTCGAAGCCCGTCCCCATCCAGATCCAAGAACGCCTCCCCCACCAGCCAGCCCTTGGTGGGCAGGAAGGGCACCTGCCACGAGAAGCGGTACTGGAACCCCCCTTCCAGACTCAAGCCAGCGGGGCGACCCCCGGCATCCCACCCCCAGGAGACGCCGCCGGTGAAGGAGAGGTCGGGGGTGGCCTCTAAATCCAGGCTGCACTGCACCTCCCCGCCCTCGCGCCGGTGGAGCCAGCGCAGGAAGAGCCGATGCGGGGAACCGACGCTCTGAAGGGTGAGGCTGACCGACTCATCGTGCTGGATCAAGCTCCAGGAAAGGTCGTAGGTAACCTGTTGGCGGAGCTCCAGCCTTCCGGTCAAGTGCTGGCCGGTCAGATAGAAGCGCTGCTGGAAGTCCAGGCTCTGGCTGCCCCCAGGCAAGGTGTAATCGACGCTTTCCTGCCAGCGGCCAAGGAGCGAAAACCCGAACGCCTCGCCGGTTCCGCGCAGGCCCACCTCCAGCTGGCGGCTGCGCGAATCGACCTGGGGGGAGGGGCCGGCCTCCCGGGCCCGGTCCACGGCTACTCCGCTCCAGAAGGCCAGCGGCCACTCCTCCGGAGACCAATGGAAGTGCAAGTTCAGGGAGCTGCGGGTCACCACCGGCTCCAGGGGAGCCCGCCACACGTTGCCCCGCCAGTGCTCCACGGCGAACCGGAACGTGGCCGGGGCTGCCCAGATGCGCCCGGAGAAGGAAACCCCCTCTTGATCCTGTCTGGCGCTGGGAAAGTGAGGGCCCACGGAAAACACGTCCCAGGTGAGCAGGAGGAGGGGCGGGGCTTGGGCCAGCAGCCTGGCCAAGGCCGCCCGGTCCGAAAACGGCTCCTCGTACCCCAACCCCAGCTCCAAGTGCAGCTTCAGGCCCGCCTGAAGGGGGATCACCGTCCACCCGGCCACCGCCCCGGTATGGGCCGGACCCCGCTGCTCCAGGTAGGCCACCCCCCACTCCCACTCCCCCTGCGCCAGCACCAGCTTGCCTCCCGCCTCCCCCACGTCCCCTTCCCAACCTGACAGGAGGGAGATCATCAGCGGAGCCAGGTCCAGTTCGGCCTCCAACCCCCGGGTTCCCAGCCGCAAAAGCGGGGTCAAGCTCAGGGACACGTCACCAAGCCTCGCCCGCACCGGATCCCGGTGGTAGCTCAAGCTCAGTCGGGAAAGGTCTATTGGACTACCGAACGGGCCGCTCAGCCGCAACTCCAAGCCCAGCGTTCCCCCCAGAACCTGGCCCACTGCCTGGAAGCTGAGGTGGGAACTAGTAGCCCCGGCCCAGAGGTCGCCGGAGAAGCCCGCGCCCAGGGTGGCGGCGAGCTCGGCAAAAGGGGAGCCCCCTACCAGCTCCGGGGTGGGAGGCAAAACCCGGGTGAAGACCGCTTTGGTGGCGGTTACTTGGGGATCCAGGGTGGAGACCACGGACAACTCCAGCAGGTCCCGTTCCAACCCGGGCTCTTGCGGGATCGTCAGGGTGACCGTGACCTCCGCCCGCTCTCCAGGGGCCAGGGTCACCTCGGGGGGAGAAACCCCCACCGGCCAACCTTGGGCGGAACGGGCAGTGAGGGAAAAGCTGTCGACTACGTTGCCCAAGTTGACCACCACGAACCGGTAGGTGAGCTGGGCTCCCGGCAGCCCTTCTCCGTCCTCGGGGGCCAGGAGTTCCACCCCCCGCACCGCCAGCACCCGCACCTCCCCGGCGGCTGAGCTGCTTCCCCCGGCCCAGCTGGCTTCCACCTCCAGGGTGTACTCCCCGGCCGAGGCGGTCCGGGGCACGGCCAGGGTCAGAAACAGCCACACCTCCTCCCCGGGCACCAGCTCCTCGGGAGCCAGGGGGGTGAGCAGCACCCAGTCCGGGGGGTAGCGGGCCTGGAATTCCACTGTCAGGGTTTCTTCTCCTTGATTCGCCACCCGGAACACGTGGGTGACCACCTCTCCCGGCAGGACCTGTTTCGCCGGGGAGGTGAGCTCAAGGAGGATGGGCTGGGCCTGCCCCAGGCAAGCCACCAGCCCCACCAGGCAGGCCCACCACGTCAGCTTGGATCGCATGTTCTCCCGAAAAACTCCGTACTCCTCTCCTTCAACCGAGCGAGGGATCTTTAAAGGCAGTTTCCCCTCGCATCACCCCGGGGGAAAGGGCGAATGTAATTGGTATCCCAGCGTCTTGGCCGCCTTGAGGCGGACAGCTGTCCGAAAACTGCCCAGGGCCGGGGAGGCCCCCGGCCCTGGGTTCCCCTTCAACCTTCCTCTTCCGCCACCGGTGGAGATACCTCCAGCTGGTCAGGAAAGAGCACGTAAGGAAGTGGGTTTCCTGCTGGGTCCCACACCCCGGTGAAGCTCACCTTCACCAGCCAGGGGACGGGCTCCTCCGCGGCCTCTCCGGCTCCCTCCTCAGCCGGGGCCTCTTCCTCCCCCGGCGGGAGGACGGCCAGGCTGAACAAGGGGCCGGCCAGCGGCATCCCGCCTGGCACCAGCTCCAGGCGGAAGTGAAGCGCCCCCGCCTCGGGGTCCGGCTCCAGCACCGAGGCCGTGTACCCCTCGCTGGGGGTGAGGGTCACCCCGGGGAGCAGCTCCGGCGGCGAGAAGACAAGCACCCCCTCCACCGCCCCGATCTCCGGCACGTCCACCGTGAGCACCACCAACCCCTCTTCGGTGAGGGCCAGGGAGAACACCGGGGCGGTGAGGGTGAACCGGGCAGAGCGGGTCTTGATTCTGAACGGCAACTCGATCCCGGCGGTGTCCACCGCCTCTTCCACCATCAGCTGGGCGGTGATCTCCTTGGGACCGTCCACCCGGCCCACCAGGGTGAACCGCAGCTCAGCCACCTTGCCGGCCTGAGGGGAGCGCCCTGGGCGCAGGCTCAGTTCCAGCTCCACCACCCCCTGGGCCTCGTCCACCTGTTGGCGGCCCAGGCGCCACGGCCCGGCGGCGGACACGGCCACCACCGACACCGACTGGGTGGGGGAGTAACGGACGGTGAGCCGGAGCGAGTCGATGGTCTCCCCGGTGGTGTGGATCTCCACCCCGTCCTCCAGCGCCCGGAGCTCGAACTCGGGCTGGCCGAAGAAGATGGCCTTGGCTGGAAGCGCCGTGTGTACGCCCTCATACCTGGTCGGGGTGACCAGAGAGGGGTGGATCTCCGCCAGGTGCAACCGGTGTTCCAGGAGCAGGCTCGCCCCCACCGGGAAGTCGCCGCCCAAATAGAGCCGGGTGCGGAGGTCGATGGACTCCTCATCCCAGATGTAGAGGGGGCGGCCGCTGGGGTCCACCAGCTGGATGCGCCCTAGGGTGGGACTGTAGGCGAGCAAGTTCCCCCGGGAGTCGGTGATCTCTACGCCTTGTATCTGTTGGACCACTGTGCCCCGGGCCACCAACTCCAAGGCGTCGAATCGGATGCCGGTGTCGTTTCTGTCGGCATCCTGGGCCACCAAGCTGGAGTAGTCCAGTTGGGGTGGGGCCGAGGTGAGCACGCGTCCACCTTGGGGCACGGACACGGTGAGGGATTCCGGGCCCGCGGCCAACACGGTATCGGCCACCGGGTCGGAGAGGGAGAAGGACTTGGTGAAGTTCCCCTCCCGCACCACGATCTGAACGCGGGGGGCTACCTCCAACGGCCCGCCGCGGAACCCCTCCGGCACCCGCACCGAGATGGTGAGCGGTCCGGTGGCCTCATCCAGGGCGGCGAAGTAGCCGTCCTCGATGGCCAGGGCCCGTCCCGGGGGCAGGCTGAGCCGGGTGGCGTTGTTATACAGGTCGTACTCCAGCCCGGAAGGGGCCTCCAGCCGGATCTCCACGATCTCCAACCCCAGGAAGTTCACATCGGCGGTGTCCTCCACCTGGAACTGGAAGATGGGGAAGTAGTCGCCTGGGTTCAACACCCCCCCTTCCGGACCGGGGAGGGCGCTGGCAAAGAAGCTGCTTTCCTTGACCATCTGCTCCGGAGCCCCGTCCTCCACCTGGGCCTCGCCCCCCTCGTCCCCCTCGGAGAACCAGAGCCGGAGCCGGGGCTTCACCGTGTGTCCCTCCACGATCTGGTCGGTGACCCCCACCCAGACGGTGATGACGGCCTGGGTGTCGTCCGGCAGGGTGCGTTGCTCGTCCGGCAGGGGGAGCAGGATCTGCGTGACGGGGAAATCATCCGCCCTGACCCAGACGAACTCCCCCAGCTCGGTCTCAAACCGCAATTCCACCCAAGCGATCTCCGCAGAGGTGGCGCTCCCCAGGTTCTCCAGGGTGAACTTGGTGAAGTAGACGTCCCACCGGTTGGCAGCGTCCAGGTCTCGCAGGACGATGCGCTGCACCATCCCGTAGTCCTCGGGGTTAAACGGCTTGCCCTGATAGGCTCGGTCTTGAACAGTGATCAGCTCGTCCGCCCAAGCTCCCAACCCCACCAGCCCTGCTATTGCCAGCCACACCAACTTCTTCACGGTTGCCTCCTTGCCGTAGCCGGATCCGGGGGACCCGGGATTTTCTCGACCCTCTCCCAAACACCCTCACTGTGCCCCGGTGGGCAAAGTGGCCACAAGGGACTCGCGGGTCCTCTAGTAAAAACACCGGCCGCCGGCGCCCGGTTCCCGGGCCCCGGGACCATTGTAGTGAAACCGGGGTCGGGAGGACCATTTTCACTAGCCACCCCCCACCGGGGGGAGGAGCACCAGTTCGTCCCCGTCCCGAAGCTCGGTGGCCAGCCCTCGGAGGAACTGGGCCTGGGTGCCGTTCACCAATGCGGACACGAACCGCTGGAGCCTGCCTTGGGGGTCGTAGAGGCGGTCCCGCAGCTGAGGATGGACCCGCACCAGCTCCCGGATGGCAGCGGCGACGTCCGCCCCCTTGGGGAGCGTGAGCACGAGCTCGTCCTGCCCCAGCTCCCGGCGAAAGGGGAAATAGAGCTTCACCTTTACCCTCATGGTTGCGGCCATGGTAGCAGAACTGCGCCCCGCCTGGCCAGGTTGACAGGGCCGCTTGGGCGGCATAGGATTGGCCGCGTTTTTGTCCCCCTTGGGCTTGGTAGACGGGGGAGCTCACGAAGTTTCAGTTCTGAAAAAGCTGGAGGTGGATTGCCCTTGGTAGAGAGCGCAGTGGAGACGCGCCGGCTGCCCAAGAAGGTAGGGGAAGCCGTGCACGCGGTGGGCCGCCGCAAGGAATCGGTGGCGCGGGTGTACCTCAAGGAGGGGGAGGGCCGGGTGTGGGTGAACGGCCGGCCGGCGGAGAAGTACTTCGCCTCGTTCGCCTTCACCGAGGACTATTTGAACCGGCACCTTTACACCCCGTTTTACATCACCGGCACCATGGGCCGGTTTGACGTGCGGGCGCGGGTCTCAGGGGGAGGGGTCACCGGCCAACTGGAGGCCCTGCGGTTGGGGATCGCCCGCGCCTTGGTGGGGGTGGCCCCCGAGTTCAAAAAGCCCTTAAAGGAAGCCGGCTTGCTGACCCGGGACGCCCGGGCGGTGGAACGGAAAAAATACGGGCACCGCAAGGCCCGCAAGAAAGAGCAGTACTCCAAGCGGTGAGGCCATGAAAAAGGACATCCATCCCAAACTGGTGCGGGCGGTTATCCGGTGCAGCTGCGGGGCAGAGCTGGAAACCCTGTCCACCAAGCCCGAGCTGCACGTGGACGTGTGTTCCCGCTGTCACCCCTTCTTCACCGGGGAATCCCGGCTGGTGGACGCCGAGGGGCGGGTGGAACGCTTCCAGCGCAAGTACGGTAAGGATTGGCGGGAGAAGCAGAAGGAGTCCTAACGCTGCCCCGGCGGCGCTTCCCTTGGGCTTTGGGCCGAAGGGAAGCTGCGGGGGCTTTTCTCCTTTTGCCAACATACCAGAGACGGTGATGCGAACGCTCGGCGGCCTGTACGCCTGGTTCCGGCTGGGGGAAAACGAGCCCCCGGTGGGTCGGGTGGGAGGCCAGGCGGTCATCGAAGGGGTGATGATGCAGCACGGCCCGCGGGTGGCGGTGGCCGTGCGCACCCCGGAGGGGGAGATCGAGGTGCGCCCTTTGCAGCGCCCACTCCGAGGGGGGCGGTGGACAAAAATCCCCTTTTTGCGGGGGCCGGTGCGGCTCTATGAGATGCTCACCTTGGGCATGCGGGCCCTGCGGGTGTCGGCGGAGCTGGCTGCCGGCCAAGAGGGGAAGACCTCCCGCTGGGAGTTCCCCCTGATGATGATCACCGCCCTGGCCCTGGTGGCCGGGGGGTTTGTGGCCCTGCCGGTCTTTCTAGCCGGCCTGTTGCCCCTGGAGCACCGATTGGTGGTCAACCTGGTGGAGGGCGGGGTGCGGGTGGCCTTTTTCCTCCTCTACCTGGGGGGGATTTCCCTGATCCCCGACATCCGCCGGGTGTTCCAATACCACGGGGCTGAGCACCAGGCGGTCCACGCTTATGAGGCGGGCCGACCGGAATTGGAGCTGGCGCGGCGCAAAAGCCCCCTCCACCCCCGCTGCGGCACCACCTTCCTCCTGCTGGCAGTGGTGATCTCCATCCTGGTGTTTTCGCTGCTGCCGGCCCAGGAGATTTGGCTGCGGATCCTGGCCCGGCTGGCCCTGCTTCCGGTGGTGGCGGGGGTGGCCTATGAGGTGCTGATGGTGGGGGGGCGTCACCCCCGGGCCTGGTGGCTGCGGCCGTTTCTGGTCCCGGGGCTTCTGCTCCAGCGACTCACCACCAGGAAGCCCACGGAAGACCAGCTGGAGGTGGCGTTGGCTGCCCTGGACTACGTGACCTCGGAGCGGGCGGCCAGCTCCTCCACCACCTCGTAGGGCAGCCTCACCTGGCCCAGGGTTTCCCGGGGGGAACCGGGGCCGTGATCGTCTGACCCCCCGGTGATGATCAGCCCCAACTCCTCAGCCAGGCGCCGAAGCCGCCCCTGGTCCACCGCCAACCGGTAGGTGCCTGGCTCGTAGGGATAGACCCCCTCCACCCCCTCCAGGCCTTCGTCCCGCAGGGCCCGCAGGGCGGCTTCCGGCTCAGCCAGGGGGAGCATGCCCGGGTGGGCCAGCACCGCCACCCCGCCGGCGGCCCGGATGACCTCGATCACCCGGCGGCTCTCTGCCCGGGGGAGGGGCACGTAGCACTCCCCATCCTGTCCCAGAAAACGCTCGAAGGCCTCCTTGGGGGTGGCCACTGCCCCCAGCCGCACCAGCTCCGCCGCCAGGTGGGGGCGGCCCACCGAGCCCCGGGCCCGGGCCGCCACCTCCTCATAGCTCAGGGGCAAGCCCAGCCGCTCCCGGCACCGGCGCACCATCTCCCGCATCCTCTCCCGGCGCGCCTCCTGCATCCAGGAGAACAACCCCTGGAGGGCCGGGTGTCCGGGGCGAATGAAGTAGCCCAGGATCTCCCCCCGCTGGCCGGCCACCAGGGCCTTGATTTCCACCCCACAGATCACTTCCAGCCCCTCTAGTTCCTGCCGGGGGGCGACCAGCTCCGGCCCCACCGTGTCGTGGTCGGTGATGGCGATGGCCACCAGGCCCGCCTCCCGAGCCCGCCGGGCAGTGGCGGCCACCGACAGGGTGCCGTCCGACCACTTGGTGTGAAGGTGGAGGTCGCAGAACCGTCCGTTCACTGAGTTCCCCTTTCCGGCATACTGTCCTTCCGGGATTCCTTCCACACCCGATCCAAGATCCCGTTTATGAACTTGGGGGCATTTTCAGTGCCGTACTCCTTGGCCAGCTCCACCGCCTCGTCGATCACCACCTCCGGAGGGGTGTCGGTGTGGAGAAGTTCGTACAGGGCCAGGCGGAGGATGTTGCGGTCCACCAGCCCCAGCCGATCCAACCCCCAGCCTTCCGCCCGTCGGTCGATGATCTCGTCCAGCTGGGGCATGGTTTTGCTGACGCCGACGAGCAGGGCAAGGGCGAACTCCTGTTCCCGCTCCAGGGGGGGCTCCTGGGAGAGGAGCTCTTCTGGGGGCAAGGGGAGGAACTCCCGCCGGTAGAGGCAGCGGAGCACCGCTTCCCGGGCTCGGTGACGCGCGCTCATGGCACGGCCAGGGTCACCAAGGTCCGGCCCAGTGGCCCACCGGTGGACAGAGTGAAAACTCCGCCCCCGGCGGGGGCGAGGGTCTTTCTAGAAAATTCGAGCATTCCCAGAGGCGAGGCCACGATTTCATCGCAAAGGGGCCAGCGATTGGTTTCACACCCCTTCAGGCGGCTTCCCCGGGCTGGGTGGGGGAAGCGGGGTGGGCAGTGCCCCGGATCTCCAGGGCCACCTCTTCCACGGGCAGGCCGGCTTTGGCTTCTATCTCTTGGGCGAGCAGGGTTTGGATGCGTTCGGCCAGCTCCGGGGCGGGCTCCCCCGGGGGCAGCTGGAGCCTGATCTTCAAGGCCAGCCCTTCCCCGGCGTGGAGGACCCGGACCCGGAACCGGGTCAGGCCCAGCTCCCCGCACAGGAGCCCGGCGGCCAACTGGCGGATGGCCCGGGGGGAAATGGAGATCTCCCCTTTGGGGCCAGGCCTCTTGATGGCCCGCCCCGCGGCCAACCGGTCGGCCAACTGACAGGCCAGCACCAACCCGCCCCCCAGGGCAGCCACCCCCAGCAATGCCAGCACCGCCCGCCCTCCGATGGAGGTGGCCGCCTCCGGCCACTGGGAGGGCACCCCCCAGCCGGCGAAATACACACACAAGCCGGTCCCACCCAGTAGCACCACCACACCCAGCGTGTACAGCAGGGCCACCTCAGCCCACCCCTCCCGGCTCCTCTTCGGGGAACACCACCTTGGTGACCTCCACGTCCACCGCCTCCACCGGCAGGGCGGTCATCTTCTCGATCTCTTGCTTTATCCGTTCCTGAAGCTTTTGGGTCACCTCTTGCACCGGGTGGCCGTAGATCACCGCCACCTTGATGCCGATGCGCACCCGCCCCTCGGCAAGTTGGGTGTCCACCAGCTTCCTGGCCCCCTCGCCTCGGGGGAAGGACTCCCCCTTGGGCGGGGCGATCCCCGGCACCTCGGCGGCGGCCAGCCCGGCGATGGTGGCAATCACGTCCCGGGAGATGGATACCTTGCCCTCCTCCGGACCAAGCTCCGATACAAACCCTTCTTCCTTAGCCATTCTCCTCCCCCTCCTCCGATTCCGTCTCCAGCACCAGGGCTTCTTGGGGCGGGATGACCTGGCGCACGAACACGTCCACCCGGCCCACCCGCACCCCGGCCAAGCCCTCCAGGTCCTCCCGCACCGCCTGCTGCACCCCTTGGGCCACTTCGTGAACCGGGTAACCCAGCACAACCGCGATCCTCAGCTCCACGTCCACCCGATCGTCTGCCAGGGTGATGTGCAACCCCTCCTCGGGGCTGGCGAAGATGGTCTTCAGCCCCCCGCCGGCGTGCAGGGGCCTGACCCCTTCCACCTTCTCCACCGCCCGGGCGGCGAACGCCTGCAGCACCGACAGGTGCAACGCCACCTGCCCCAGTGGCCGCTCCAACACCAACTTTTGCTCTGCCATGGCCCTCCCTCCTCAACTCACCCGCTCCACATAGGCTCCGGTGCGGGTGTCCACGCGGATCACATCCCCCACCTTCACGAACAAGGGGGCCTTCACGGTGAGGCCGGTCTCCAAGGTGACCGGTTTCTCCCCCCCGGTGGCGGTGTCCCCCTTCACCCCCGGGGGAGCCTCCACCACCTTCAGGTCAACGAAGTTCGGTGGTTTCACCTTCACCATCTGGCTTTTGTAGAACACCCCCTGCAGGTCCATCCCCTCCAGCAGATACCCCTCGATGTCGGCCACCATCTCCTGGGGGAGTTCGTATTGCTCGAAGGATTCCTTGTCCATGAACACGAAGGCGGTGCCGGCTCGGTACAGGTACTGCAGGTCCCGGGTCTCCATGAACGCCGCCTCGATGTTATCGGAGTCCCGCAGGGTTTCGGTGACCACCCGGCCGGTCTTCAAAGCCCGGAGCTTGGCCCGCACGAAGGCGCTCCCGCGGGCCCGTTTCACGTGCTCGAACTCCAACACCTCATACAGCTCACCATCCTTGAGGATGGTCATCCCGCGCGTAATCTCGCCGATGGAAAGTCCCATGTGCTTCCTCCTTGGTGCTATAGACAGCTTCCGCTGGAATCACCCAGGTCGCACCCAGCAGTTTAGCTGGTTTGGAGGCTTCCCACCAAGCGGGCAATGAAAAAGGGGGGCGCCGAGCGCCCCCCTACCGCCTCTTCAAACCCTCAGAAGTCGATGTCCCAGCCGATGTCCAGCCAGTCCAGGGGAGTGGGATCGGAGAAATCGAGCTGCATCTTGAGGAAGGCGGAGATGTTCCCGGCCAAGGGGAAGCCGAGGTAGAAGCGGGTGCGCTGGAGCCCAAACAGCACCCCGTCCTCCCCAAACCACAGCTCGGCGGTGAAGGTCACGTCCCCGCCGCAGCACCCAGGGCCCAGGTACTCCAGGCCCAGGTACTCGAACTCCCCCGAGTAGAAGGAGATGTCCACGATGTCCTCCACCTCGTCCGGGTTCAGGGCCGAGATCATGGTCAGGGTGATTGCATCGAGGTAGCAGGTGATCCCCCAGCCCCAGATCTCCAGGCCCCCGATGGTGAAGTCCCCGGGGTCCCAAGAGAGGTCCCCGTAGAGCTCGAAGCAGCCGGTGATGCCCTCCCACTCTGGGTAAATGGAGAGGGTCTTGGATTCAGGGGTGAAGGTGACGTTGATATCGAAGGAGATGCCGCAGCAGATGGGGAAGACATCGTAGATGTCCACTGCGAACTCGGTGAGGCCCTGTGCCTTGGTGAAGGTGAGGGAGGTATCGAAGGTCACCCCGCAGCACAAGGGGAGGTCCTCCACCTCCAAGAGCAGGCGGCGGAAGTAAAAGCCGGTGCAGCAATCCCCGAAATCGAGGGTCAGGGTGAAGGGGTTGCCCTCAAGCTCCACTTGGAAGTTGATGAACGGCAACGGGGCCGGACTACAGCACGGGCCCTCTCGGGTCTCGAGCAGGTCCGGGAGCTCGATCACGGCGATGTCCCCGTGCATGGTGATCGTCCCGTACACGCACACGACCTGATCGAAGGAAGAACCTTCCGTGGACCAGCCCGGGTGGGAGGGCATGATCACCTCCACCCGGTTTTCGGCCGCACTGCCACCCCCGATCCGCACCCGATAGGTGTTGGGGTAGCCGTAGTAAGTGCCGGGGCCAGTGATGCTGGCCACTGGGCCTTGGATCCACAGGGTCTCGCCGTCGTGTAGATGAGCCTCGAACCAGCGGATCACCTGCCCGGGGCAGTCCAGGGTGGGGGCCGTGCCCCGGCAGCCCCCCAGGGACAAGTCCTCCGGGTCGGTGAGGTACACCTGGGCCACCGAGTACCCCTCGTTCCGGGGGCCACCGGAGGTCCACCGGTAACCCTCGATGGCGTCGGTGACGCAGATCACCTGCTCACTGGCCGCCCAGTCCACCCAGAAGTCGTCTCCGAACACGGCCTCGAAATCGTCCACCGCCCAAGAGGGGATGTAGATCTCAAACCGGTCCGGATCAGGGTAGTCCCGCCCGATATTCAGCTTGAGGGAGCCGGTGTAGTAATACCCCTTCACCGGCCCTTCCACGGAGATGGTGCTGCCGAAGTAGCGCCAAGCTTGATCCCAGGAAATGACCTCCCGGCAGGGCCAGGGGCCGAACCGGTCCTCGTCACTGGACGTGTAATCGTCCTCACTGGCCCAGTGGTTGAAGGACAGGGTGAGCTCCTCTCCGAATAGGTCCAGGGCAGCGTTCAGCCACAGCTTCTGATAGCGCACTTCTTGGGCGTGGAAGTAGATCTTCCCCCACAGGTCCCAATCCCCAATGTAGCCGTCCAGGTAGAAGTTCTGGTACCTGAGGCCATCGGAGTAGATCTTGGACTCAGACTCTACCTCCAGCATCCCGGCGAACGACATCTGGAGGGTGAGTTCGGCGGAGTAGAGTTCCAGGTCCGGCAGGAGTTCCACGGTGGCGGAGAAGGAACCGCCGGTGAACTCCACCGCCCAGGCCGGGAGGGTGAGCAACAAGATCGCGAGGCCCGCCCAAATTTTCCCCACGTCTCCTCCTTTCATCGCCAACCTCCGCCTAGGTTGGAAACGGAAGGCCCAGTCGGCAGCATCACCCTCTTGGGGAAGACGCAGCTTGGAATCCGAGGCGGCCGCCTGCCCCGGAACTCGACCTATCTTCCGTTCCTGGGTCCCCAGCCACCTCTGGAGACCTTCACATCCAGCCGAGAACATGCGGCCATCGCCTCCTAACCGTCTTCCCCCGAGGTGCTGCCGGCTGTAAAAAGGGGGTGGGGGTCACCCCCCACCCCCCTCCTTTGCGCTAGCTCAGGCCGCGATCAGAAGGTGAACACCCAGCCGATGTTCAGGCTCGGCGAGGAGGAGAAGTCCACCGTGAGCAGGAAGTTGGCCATGAGCGGGATCTCAAGGTAGGCCTCGATGTGGTCGATCCCGAACAGGGCCGTGGTCTGGGTGAAGTGGACGGCGATCTCCACCACGTACTCGCCGCCGCAGCAGCCGGGGCCGCAGAAGCCGAGCTCGATGAACTCGAAGGTGCCCTCAGGATAGCCGTACAGGTAGGCGTTATCCGGGGACAGGAAGGACACAAACTTCACGTAGTTGCACTCTCCAAGGGTGCAGGTGATGGCCCACCCGTCGACCCGGATGGCGTTCAGGGAGAGATCCTCATTAGTGCCACCGGAGGACTCAAGGTCGGCGTAGAGCTCGAAGCACGCGTCGCCGAACCCGGCGAACTTGGGCTTAGCCCAGATGGTCTTGCCTGTCACGGTGTAGGTGACCCCGATGTCGAAGGAGATGCCGCAGCAGATGGGGAACACGTTCTTGATGGCGATGTCAAGGGACTTGAAGCCCTCATCCTTGGTGAACGCGATGGTGGCGTCGTAGGTCACCCCGCAGCACAGGGACAGGCCCGTGGCCCCGAAGGTGGCGGAGTAGAACTCGATCCCCTCGCAGCAGTCGAGGAACTTAAGGTTAGCCCAGAACGGGTCGAAGGAGGCAGACAGGGTGTAGAGCATCAGCGCGTCACCGGTCTGATGCCCGTCGCACAGCCCAAGCCACGTCAGGGGGTAGTAGGCCTTTTCGAAGTAACTCACCCCGTAGGGGTAGATGCCGTGGAACACCCCCAGGCCGATGGTCACCCCGCCGAAGTCCAGAGAGGTGGAAATGTCGGTGTACTCATAGGCCGGCACCGTGGGGTCGAAGCCCATGGAGCCCTCGATGGCGAACACCCCCATGGTGCCCGAGAAGGAGAATGACTGATCTATAAAGCCGGTGCTGTCGAACGTGGAAACGCTGGTGAAGTCCCAACCAGCAATGGAAGCGGTGAGAGAGAGCTTGGTCCAGTTTAGGGCAACGCTAGGAATGAGGCTGATGTTGCCCGTCCAAGAACCGGAGATGTCCAGCTGGGCCAAGCCGGCAAATCCGAACATACACACAGCCAAAACCGCGAGAGCCCGCTTCATCTACGTACCTCCTTTTTCAAGTTTTCGTTTCCCAAAAGGCCTTTCGGGATGGTTTCCCTCCCAGGTTAGCCTGCCTGGTTTCCCTCCGTTCATCACCCCCTTTGAGTTGAGATGTCCAACCACACGCACTATTCTAGCGCGGGCCAGCCGGGATGTCAAGAGGGAACCGGGGTCTGTGACTTGGATAACATTCGTCCCCCCGGCCCGCCCGCCCCGGCCACGGAAACGGGATCGACGAGAAAATCCGCCCAACTCAAGGAGCCCAGAACAGCACCATGGCCACCGCGGCCACCCCCAACAGCACCCCGGTCACCCCGAGCAGGAAGTTGGTCTGCACCCGGCCCGCCAGGCCCGCCCCCGGGGCCTGGGCCTTCAGAGCCTGCACCTCCGAGTTGAGCCCGGCCACGGTCCCCCGCAGGGAGGAGAGCTCACTCGCCAGCCCCCCCAGGTCGGCCTGCAGGTTCTGCACCTGCCCTTCCAGGAGGTCTAGCCGGCCAGCCAGGCCCCCCACGTCCTGCCCCGCCTGGGCCTCCGAAAGCCGCTGCATGGCCCGGTACAGCCAGATGGCCGCGTCGTACCTGAGCAGCGCATCCCCACCCCGGAACTCACCCCCGGTCTCGGTGAGGGAGATAACCCCGGCGTCCATGAGGTAGCGGATGGCCTGATAGGCAGGGTGGGCCGGGTCCACGTCCAGGATCACCCCGCCCCCGCCCCCGGCGATGCCCGGGGTGAGCCCCCACACCGACACCAACCCCACTGCTAGCACCACCACCAAAACCTTTCCCCTCATCCAGATCCCCCCTTTTTCGGAAGAGTTTCTGCCCGCCAGCGTAGGGAAACGGGCTCCCCCTGTCAACCCCACCTGCCTTGCTCAGGGAAGGCACCGCCGGAGGCCACCACCCATCGAAGTCGGCCTTGAGCAAGTACAATGGGCTTGCCATGTCCTTAGCGAAGCTCAAGGAGCAATTGGCGCCCGTGTTCGCCCGGCGGGCAGAGGTCCTGGTGGCTTACTTGTTCGGCTCCGCAATTGGCGGCCACCGACATCGGGAAAGCGACCTAGATATCGCTGTCCTTGTGGACCCCAATCGGTTCGCCCTCTTGGACGCACAGGCCCCCTACGGGTACCAGGCGGAGCTGACCGCCGAATTGTGCCGCACCCTCCACACCTCCCGGGTGGACTTGGTGCTGCTGCACCGGGCCTCACCCCTACTGGCCCACGAGGTCATCCGCCGGGGTGAACTCCTGTTCTGCCGGGACGAACTGGCCCGCCACTCATTTGAGGTAGCTACAAAACTGCGTTACCTGGACACCAAGCACCTGCGGGCCATCAAACGCCGCTACCTCTATGGGCGTCTCGACCAGAGCAGGGCGGGGTAGGGCCGTGGTAAGTCGGGAGATCGTAGAGCGGCTGCTGGAAGAGCTGGCTGGGCGGCTGAACAAGCTGCACCAGCTGCGGGAAGTTCCCTGGCCGGAGTTCCAGGCAGACTGGAAGCTGGTGTGTGCCACAGAGCGGGTCTTGCAGACAGCTATCCAAGCGGTGCTCGATGTGGGGGCTCACATCTTGGCGGAATTCGAGGACAACCAGTGGGAGGAGTACCGGGACATCCCGGAACGATTGGCCCGCCACGGGGTGATCCCCAAGGAGTTGGTTCCACCCCTCCAGGGGATGGTGGGCCTGAGGAACGTGCTCGTGCATCAATACGTGGAAGTAGACACTAAAACAAGCGCTTGCTGCGCAAAATCAGCGTGCCCGAGAAGTGTGATCAATCGCTCGGTGAGCTACGACACTTTCTGGCCGAGATTCACCGCCATACAGGCCCCCCATGATCAAGTCCGAAAATTAGCTAGCCAGTCCCAGTGCACTCCCATAACACAGTTAGTAATTGACTGAGGGATGAACCCGTTGCATATTTATGCAACGGGCTCTATGAGCTGGTGCAGCAGCGATTGGGTGACTTCGACCTCTTCATGCAGGCAGTGCTGAGCTGGCTGGGGCGGGCTCCAGCTTGAAACCTAGCTAGCCCTCCTGGGGGGTGGTCCCGCAAAATCCTCGGTTTCTCCCCACCCCCGTTTCCGTTATACTGGGGGCCGATCTCTTCGCTTTGGTGCACCGGCCCCTGATCAGGGCCGGGGACCAAGGAGGACGCTGGCCGGAAGTGGCCAGGAAGGCCATGCGTTTCTTTGGCCTGGCACCGAGCGAGTGGGATCTGCAAAACCTGAGGCTGGCTGCGGGAATTGGATTAGACAAGCCGGTCGTTCGACCCAGGTGAAGCGGGTAGCTTGCTGGCGAGAGAGCCTCGCCCGGGGGGAAGGCGCAGGAATGGTTTTCCCAGCCTGGGCCCGGCTGCACCCAGGCAGCAAACGCTAAGGCGAAAGAGGTGATGGTATGCTGACATACGCCCAGACGTCCACTCAAACCACCGGGAGCCTCATCCAGATGGTGATCCTGCTGGTGGTGTTCGCCGCCATCTTCTACTTCTTGCTCATCCGCCCCCAGCGCCGGCGGCAAAAAGAACACCGAGAGCTCATCTCCTCCCTCAAGCGCGGGGACCGGGTGATCACCGCCGGGGGCATCCACGGGGTGATAGACAAGATCGACGAGGGCACCGTGATCCTGTCCCTGGAGGAGGGGGCCAAGATCAGGGTCTCCAAGACCAGCATCGTGGAGAAGGTCCGCAAGTGAGGGAGGGCAGATGAAGCGCAAGGAGTGGCTGCGCTTCGGCGCGATATTGGCGGTTTTGTTCGCTGCGTTGGGGCTCCTTTACCCCTTCTGGCCGGTAGGGGAGGTGGTGAAGCTGGGCCTGGACCTGCAGGGAGGTGTGCGGTTGGTGCTGCAGGCCCAAGGGGTGGAGGAGATGTCCGCCGAGGAGCGGGCGGACACGGTGGAGCGGCTGGTGACCATCCTCCAGGAGCGGGTGGACCAGTATGGCCTGGCCAACGTGGAGATCAGGCCACTGGGGGAGAACCGGATCGAGATCAAGATCCCCGGGGCCCAGGACCCACAACAGGCCCGGCAGCTCATCGGCCGCACCGCCTTGCTGGAGTTCCGCAAGGTGATCCGATCGGCGGAGAACCCGGATGAGCTGGTGCCGGACGACCCCACCCAGGAGATCCTGGCCAACCCCGATCAGACCCGCTACTACCTGGTGGAAGGGGACCCCCTGCTCACCGGGGACGTGCTGGACAACGCCTACCCGGACATCTCCACCGACCCCAGCCGGCCCGGCCACTACATCGGCCTGGTGTTCAACCAAGACGGGGCCCAGAGGTTCGTGGAGGCCCTGCGCCAACTGGACGTGGGGGATCAGCTGGCGATCGTGCTGGACGGGGTGGTCTACTCAGCCCCGGCGGTGAGCCAAGAGATCAAGGACACCGCCCGGCGGGAGGGCTGGCGCGGGGTGCGGGAGGGCACCGTGATCTCCGGCATCCGCACCTTCGAGGAGGCCCGCCTGCTGGCGGTGGTGCTCCGCTCCGGGGCCCTGCCTGTAGAAGTAACCGTGCTCGAGGAGGCCACCGTGGGCCCCACCCTGGGATCGGACTCCATCCGCCGCGGCACCATGGCCATCTTGATCAGCTTCATCCTGGTGCTCCTTTACATGCCCACTTACTACCGGTGGCTGGGGCTGGTGGCCGACGCCGCCCTGATCCTGAACATGCTGATCGTGTTCTCCGCCCTGCGCGCCTTCGGCGCCACCCTCACCCTCCCGGGGATCGCCGGCCTCATCCTCACCATCGGCATGACCGTGGACGCAAACGTGATCATCTTCGAGCGGATCAAGGAAGAGCGCCGGACCGGCAAGGCCCCCAGAGCCTGCATCGTAAGCGGGTTTTCTAAGTCCATGTCCGCCATCCTGGACGCCAACCTCACCACCCTCATCACCGCCGTGATCCTGTTCTCCCTGGGCTCCGGGCCGGTGGAGGGGTTCGCCATCACCCTGGCCCTGGGCGTGGTGGGCTCCCTGTTCTGCGCCCTGGTGGCCTCCCGCTTCCTGCTGGAGTCCACCGGCCTGGGGGAGCGGATCCCGGTCAAGGTGCCAAGCTCAGGGTGAAGGACCACAGGGCGCCCTGAGGGGAGAGGGCGCCGGTTTTGATCTTGAGGTCGAGCTCCTGGAGCCTCTCCAGGAGCTCGATTAGTTGGGGAAGGGTGAACCGGCGGGCCTGGGCCAGGCGCCTTTTGGCCAGCCAGCTGGGCCCGGAGGGAGTGCGCCCCTCCTCCAGGGCGGCCCGGGCCGCCACCAGCCCCCGCACCTGCATCACCAGCAGGAAGAACAGTCGGAAGGGGTCCCACCCGGAGGCGAGGAGCTTCCGCAGCTCCCGCCAGGCCCGGGGGAGCTGCCCGCCAAACAGGGCGTCCAAAAAGCCGTAGGGCGGAGGGGCGGCGAAAAACAGAAGCCCGGCGAGCTCCGAGGGGGAAACCCGCTCCCCGGCCCACAAAGACAGCTTCTCCACCTCCCGCCACAAGCGCAGGGCGTCCCCGCCGCAGGCCTCCACCAGAAGCTCCACCAATTGGGAAGTGGCGGGGAGGCCTGCCCGGCCAAGGAGCTCCCTGGCTAGCTCCCGCAGGGCCCGGCCGCTGGGGGGAGGGAAGTGGCGGGCATCTTGGGCCACCTTGGCCAGGGGGCCTTGGAGGTCCTGGCCTAGGAAGAACACCGCCAGCCCTGGGGGCGGCCCCCCGGCCAGGGCCTGGGCCAGCCGGACCGACTTGGCCACTGGGTCCGCCCGCCGCACCACCAACACCCGCTCCTGGGAAAACAGCCCCGGGGTGCCCAGGTGGGCCAGAAGCTCCCCCAGGGAGAGCTCGTCCCCGAACACCACCTCCCGCTCTCGGGGCCCCAAGGCGGCCAGGGCCTGCCCCAACGCCCGCTCCACCCCAAACGGGTCCCCCCACCACACCCCGAACCTGACCGGCTCCTTCATCCCTGCCCCCAAGGAGCTAGTTAAAAGCTGGCCACCAACGACAGGCGACCGTAAAGGCCGTGGTCCAGGGAGTCCCTGCCTCCCACCAGGTAGCCCAGCTCGAGGCTCGCGTCCCAGCCTTCGGCCACCGGCTGCCCATAGCGGGCCACCACCTCTCCGGTGAGCCTTTCCTCTTCCCAGCGGCCACGGACCTCCACCGTCACCGTGCCCAGCGCCAATGGCCAGCTCCACCGGTGGCTGAGCCGGAGGCTGGGAGGTTGGCTCCGATAGGTCAGGGTGAGATCGGCCGTCCAGGGCTCCCCCTGCCAGGAAACCCGGAGGGTGGCATCCGTCTTTTCCGTCATCCGCCGGCCGTAGGTAGGATGGGAGAGGAGCTCCCAGGCCCGCCGCCAGGTGAGGCTGGGGCGTACCCCGGGCCAGCCCGTGTACTCCCACCGCAGGTTGAGGCTCAAGTCCTGCTCTTTGCGCTCCCGCACTTCTCGGTAGTTCTCCCCGTAGGTGGCCCCCAACTGGAGGCTGGCCTGGGAGAAGGCCACCCGGGCGGTAGTGGAGAGCTGCCAGTCCCACTCCCCGGGCTGGAGGGAGACCCGGGCGCTGGCCCGGGGGGAAACCTCCCCCAGGGAGAAGCTCCAGCTGGGCCAGGTGAGGGTGAGCTGGCCGGAGGCAGTGCGCTGCCACCCGCGGCCCTGCCGGCGCCAGTTCTCACTCCACCTTGCCTGCCAGCTCGTCCCTTCCCGCCGTCCCTCCCAGCTAACCTCACCCACCAGCTCCTCCCCGCCCCACAGGCCGCGGTGGGTGAACGGCTCGCGGAAAGTGAGGGACATCTCCCAACCCGCCAGGGGGCGGAAGCGGAGGGAGGCCCGCAACTGCCCCCGCAGGCCGAAGGTGGGCCCCTGGACGGTGCCGGCCAGGGTGAGGTCCCCCCACCAGGCCTCCCCCTGCCAGCTCCCCCCGGCCTGAAATTCCAACCTCAGCCGATCTCCCGGCCAGTCCCAGCTCGGCGCCAGCCGCAGGGAGAGCTGGGGGTCGGTGAGGGAAACCTCCAGCGAGCCCGAGAGCCGCCCCGAGGGCCGGTCCGCCAGGTTCGACAGGCTAGCCCTCCCCCCCAGGGCCAAGGTATAAGAGCCGGTTTGGTAGCGGGCGGTGAAGCCGAGCCCGTGGCTGTCCTGACCCCCCTGGCCCCCGATGGGCTGGTACCCCGGCCAGCGGCTGCCCAGGTCCAGCCGCAGCGCCCACCCCCCCAGCTCCCGGGACAGGCTCAGCTCTCCCAAAGCCCCGACCTGGCTCCGCCCCCTGGGGGGAGGGTCGTGGAACTCCCCCAGGTCCCGCCCCTCCAGGTGAGTGAGGTCTTGGGAAAACCTCTCCGGGTCTGGGGAGAAGCGCCACAGGTCCAGGCGGTACTCTTGGTCGGCCCGGGTGCCGGCCCAGAGGGTCTCTTGGTCGGTCCACAGGGCGGTCACTGCCCCGGGTAGCACCCGCTCCCCCTCCCGGTACAGGCCCCCTCCGGTGCCCCACCACAGCTTCCCTTGGTAGTGGGCCAGGGCGAGCACCGGCTCCCCGGCCACCAGCCACCCGGCTCCGGCCCCGGCCCGCAACGTCCGCACCCCCTGGCCGGTGGCCACGTAGATCTCCCCGTCCACTTCCAACAGGTCCTCCACCGGGCCCGGCACCCCAGACACCCGCTCCCAGTCCCCGGTCCAGCGCCACAACCCTTGCTCCCCGCCCAGGTAGAGCACGCCCTCAGTCCACAGCAGGGTCCGGGGGCGTTCTCCTTCCGGCAGGGGCCACACCTGCCAGGCAGCCGGGTCCTCTGCCTCGGCCAGCGGGAAGGCCGCCACCCCCTGATCGGTGGCCAGGAACACCTCCCCCCCTCCCGCGGCCAGGGCCAGCCCCTCCTCCCCGGGGAACGGCTCCCCCTGGATCCTGGTCCAGCTCCCCACCCGATCGAAGGGGGCCGGTTCGGTGAGGGCAACCAGGGTGAGCCCGGCGTCGGTGGCACAGAGGAGCTTCCCCGGGAAGGCCAATAGGGACCGCACCCGCCGCCCCCCCAGCCCTTGCCCCACCCCGTAGGAGGTGAACCGCCCGTCGTGGTAGACGGTGAGCCCATTCTGATGGGCGAACACCAGGTAGTCCCCGTCCGGGGCGGAGGCCAGGGCGATGTGGTTCACCTGGTTGGGGGCGGCGAGGCGCTCGTTCAGCCCCGGGGGAAACAGGTTCTCGGACGCCCCCAGGGTGAGCCGGTACCGCCAGCCGGCGGACTCCCCGGCCAGGGAAATTCCCCCAGCAGTGTGGGTGTTGGGCATGTAGCGGCTGCTGGGGCCGGGCCGGCCCAGGTCCACCGCCCGGTACACGGTCAACTCCAGCCCCTCCCCAAGCTCAAAGCTCGCCCCCAAAAGCACCCGCTCGTACTCCGCATAGCCCCCCAACCCACCCCGCTGGCGCTCGAAGTCCACCCGCAACTCGTCCTTCTCCCCCAGGGTGCGAAATAGCACCAACAGCCCCACCTCGTAGTCGATGGTGTAGTCCACCCCCCGCTGGAGGAGCTCCCCGTTTAGGTACACCCGCTCCGAACCCGGGACCACCGACAGGCCCAGCATGAAGGTCTCCCCGGTGCGGCGGTATTGGAAGGCCACCTTGAGGGCAGCCTCTCCTTGGAAGAACTCGGCGGGGAACGAGACTTCAAGCACCCCCTCCTCGGCGAACAGCTTCCAGGAGAACTGGGGCAGGGCCGGGTCCGGCAGGGGGCGGAAATCCCCTTCTCCCGGAAGCCGCACCCACAACTCCAGCGAATCCTCGAGCACGTCCTTCTCCCCCAGCAGGTAATAGCGGCGCTGGCCGGCAGTGGCCAGGGGGTAGAACTCCCCGTCCACTTCCAGGGAGGCGAGGGCGGCCAGCTCGGCGAGGAACTCCCTCTCCAGCTCGCTCCCCAGCACGAAGGGGTACCGCTTGGCCTCCTCCTCCGGGAGCTGGTGGAGGTCGTTGTAGGCCTCAATGGCGTCCTGGATCCTCCCCCGCAGCAGGGAATCGCGGGAGACTTTGAGCAATAGCACGTCTCCCTCATCCCGGAGCACCAAGTACTGGCCCGGGGGGAGCTCCACCCGCGGCTCTTCCCCCAGCACCCCTGCCAGGTACTCCAACCCGTAGCGGGAGAGCACTCCCTCCAGCCCCTCTTCACCCATCACCAGTGCCACGGCGGAAAAGCCCTCCACGAAGGGGAGGGTCAGGGGCCAGAAGTGGGCCCCGTCCAGGTTTTGGGAGTAGGGGGCCGGCTCCCACGGGCGCTCCGGGTCGACGAACGAGTAGAGCACTTCCGCGGAGGCGGCTTGCCCCCGGAAGACGCGGGACTCGGAGATCCCTTGCAGGCGCGCGGCCAAAAAGGAAGCGGAAAAACCTTCCCCATCGTAGGTGGCCCTGACCCCCAGCACCTTCTTGTTGTAGATGCCCAGGTTCCCCTGGCCAACCTGGAAGTCCCCCACCTCCCCTTGCCAGGGGGGTTGGTCCAGGGTGAGGAGGAAATGCTGGAACCCAGGGCCCAGCTGGTCGTTGAAGCTGGCCTCCAGGGTGATGAAACCCAGGGCGGTGCCGGTGATCTCCGCCTGGAGGGATTGGTCCAGCTGGAGCTGTCCGGGGGAGAGCCCCACCTGGGCCAGGAGCTCCGGGGCCCCCAGGCCGAAGTTCACCGTCCATGTCTTTTGCCCGCTCACTTCCAGGGTGAAGGAGGAGGTCTGCTCTTGCCCCAGGGCCAGCAGGGGCAGGAGGAGGACCAGGGTCAGCAGCAAGCCTTTGGTGGACACGATCCTAGAAGTTGACGATCAGGGAGGCCCGCAGGGTCGGGGCCAGTGGCCCTAGCAGGGCGGCCAAGTGGAGCCGGAACATGCCCCAGCCCAGGGAAGCCCCCACGGCCAAGGTATCGCTGGTGATCCCGGCCCGCAGGCCGAGCTCCCCGGCCCACAGCTCCACTCCCAGGCCCCCGGAGGGGGTATCCTCCCCCAGGCCGGTCACCACCAGGGCCAGCCGGCTCACCACTGGCGGGGGCAGGGGGAGGTCCAACCCCAGCCCCAGGGAGGCGGAAACGGGCCACTCCTCGCCGGGGGTGGCGGGCTGGGAAAGGAGCCCCTCCACCAAAATGCCGAAGTAAACCGGACCTTGGATCAGAGCCGCCAGGTCCACCGCCCAGCCCCAGCCCTCCTCCGGGAGCACCGGATGCAGCACCTTCAGCCGCCCCCCGAGGGCGAACCCCGGGGCCACCGGCACCCCCACCCCCAGGGCGGCCCCCTCGGAGTGGTAAGCCACCCCCCCGTCCTCGGGCTCGGAGCTGACCACTACCCCGCCCAACCCCAGCCAGGGGATGGCCACCGCCAGGGAGGACACAGAAGCGACGGCGAACTGGCCACCGTAGGAGGACAGGGCGGACAGCCCCCCCTGGTAGGCCAGCCCGGCCGGGTTGAGGAACACCGCCCCCGGGCCCCCCTGGGGCAAGGCCAGCGCCGCCCCCACCAGGGCCAGGTCCCAAGCGTCCAGCCCCAGCCGGAAGGTAGTTCCCACGCCCACATGGCCGGCCCCGGCCAGGAGCCCCAACCCCACTGTCGTCAACACCACCAGCCAAAACTTCACCTTTGCACCACCACCCGAACGATGGGGGAACTGGTCCCCCCACTCACCAACACGGCCAGATATAGGCCGCTGGCCACCGGATTCCCCCCGCCAGTGAGCAGGGGCCAGACGAGCTCCCCGCGCGCCTCCCCCACCAGCCGCTTCCGCCACAGGAGCCGGCCGGTGAGGTCGTAGATCCTCAGCTCAGCCCAGCTGACCTCCCGGGGGAGCTGGTACCAAAAGCGGGCTTCCCTAGCTACCGGGCTGCCCAGCAGGATCAAGGTGGGGGCCTCCGGTCCGGGACTGGGCCCCAGGGCCTCCACCGCCCCGGGCAGGGAGAGCTTCCCCCACCCCCAGGAGAGGTTGGGCACCGCCCCCACCCATTGATCGGCCCGCGCCCCCTGGGTGAGCGCTTCCCGCAGCTCGTCCCAGGACAGGCCCGACTCCAGGGCCAGGAGCAGTGCCCCGGCCCCGGCCACGTGCGGGGCGGCCATGCTGGTGCCCAGAAGCAGGTAATAGCTCCCCCCCGGAAGCAGGGTCCAATCCGCCACCTGGGCTGCCTGGGAGCGGGCGGAGGCGATCCAAGCCCCCGGGGCACACAGCTCCGGCTTGAGTCTCCCGTCCCGGGTGGGGCCGCGGGAGGAGAAACTCGCCAGCCCCCCCACCTCCCCCTCATAGGACTGCTCCCCCACCACCGAGGTCCAGCTGTTTTTGGTCACATAGGCCCCCACGGTGATCACCCGTTGGGCGTTGCCCGGCTCGGCGATGGTCAGCTGGGCATCCCCCTCCAAAAAGTAGCCCTCTCGACTGTCCTCGATCCAACCGTCCACCCTGCCACCCACCCCCACCGGGGTGAAGGTGAGCCGCCAGCGGCTGCCGGCCGGAGCCCCGGTGAGGGTGAGGTAGATCTCCAGGTCCCCATTTCTGGGGTCCGGCCCCCCCGAGGCGTTGTCCACCCACACCTGTCCCACCGCCGCGTTGAGGTAGGCCTGTTGGCCGGGGAGGACGGTGATTTCTTCCCCGCTGGGGGCGAGCACCTGCAGCCGGAAGGCAGCCGCGGGCGGGTGCCAGAAGGAGGCGGCCACCCAGGAGGACTGGGGCACCAGGTGCCAGCTGATGGGGGAGTGGACATCCGCCCCCACGTGGAGCTGCTCCTGAGCTTCGTTCCCGGCGGCCACCACCACTGCCCGGCCGGGCCGGTCCACCAGCGAATCCAGGGCCTGCTCGAACAAGCTCGTGCCGTCGTGGGGCCCGGCGTGGGTGCCAAGAGAGAGGTTCACCACCGCCGGCAGCCCCAGCTCCCAGGCCCGGTCCAGCACGAAGGTCACCCCCTCCAGGACGCTGTCTTGGAAGAACGTGGTGTTGACTATGACCAGATTCGCCTCCGGGGCCACCCCGGGCCAGCCGCCCCCGGAGCCGTCCCCGGCGGCGATCCCGGCCACGTGCGTGCCATGCCCCATGGTGTCGGTGCTGGGGAAATACCCCCCCGCGAAGGCGGCCTCGATCTCCCCCTGGGTGAACACCTGCCCGTAAGTGCAGCCGTAGGCGGCCGCACTGCCGTCGGCGGGGAGATTTTGGTCCCACAAAAACAGGATGCGGGAGCCCTCTTCAAACCCGTCCCCATCCCGGTCCACCCGGAAGGTGGGGTGGAAGGGGTCTATCCCCGAGTCCACGATGCCCACGATCACCCCGCCTCCCCGGGTCCCCCCCGGGCCCTGCCACACCGCCGGGGCGCCCACCTCGGGGACCGACACGTCCAAGCAGGGCCGAGTGGGGCGGACCAACTGCAGATAAACAAGCTGGGGGTGATCGGCGAGCTCGGGGAGGGCGCTTAAGGGGACCACCCCGGCGGCGTAGCGGCCGGCCACCCAGCTGGGGGACAGGCCCGGAAGCCGCCAGGCCCCACCGAAGTCCCTGGTTTCCACGAGCACCCGCACCTTTCCCGGGGCTCCCCACCCCAGAAGCTCCAGGGAAAGCGGGGTCAGGTTCGGATCGGGGGGGGAGAGGAGCCTGAGGAGGGGGTCCATCTTCTCCGGGCCGGCAAAGGCCAGGCCGAAAATCAAGATCGCCAAGAGGATCAGACGTGATTTTTTAGTCATCAAACGGGCATTTTACCCCGCCCCTTGGAGGCCCACCAAACCGCTGCCGGATCAGTCCCCTTGGCTCTCCTCCAATTGCAAAAACAGCCGCTTGGCAGCCGCCTGCTCGGCTTCTTTTTTTGACCTCCCCCGCCCCAGCGCCTGGCTCCCCCCCAGCTGGACCTCCACGGTGAACACCTGCTCATGGCCAGGGCCTTCGGTGGAAACCAGGGAGTAAGCCGGCAGGGCCCCGTAGCGCCGCTGGCCCAGCTCCTGCAACAGGGACTTGTAGTCCGGAGAGCGAGAGGCGGCGTAGCGGGCCACCTGGTCCCCCAGCAGCCCCTCGGCGAGCCCCCGGGCCGCCTGGTATCCCCCCACCAAAAAAACTGCCCCCACCAGAGCTTCCAGGGCCGCGGCCAGGGTGGAAGGCCGCTCCCTCAC
>ENA-OSAI01000070-OSAI01000070.1-marine-sediment-metagenome-genome-assembly--contig:-NODE-70-length-67574-cov-14.104015_pt1 | contig 67574 bp, 57 predicted proteins | sample MGYA00237871_ERZ529316 | MGnify/ENA primary metagenome ERZ529316 (study PRJEB26369, sample SAMN03142814) | marine sediment metagenome | biome: marine; feature: borehole; material: sediment...
GCTTAAAAGCTTTTTTTTATAATTTTGCATAATTTTTGCAAAACTGACAACCTTATGGTAATATGTGAGTTGTAGAAAACAAAAGGAGTGAAACAAATGAAATTAATGAAGAAATTAATGATCTTCGTTGCAACATTGGCAATAGTATTTTCTATTAGTGCTTGTGGTGCATTGCAAGATGAAGACACAATCGTAATCGGTGAAGCTAGTTGGGATTCAAATAAATTCCATAACCAAATAGCTAGAATACTTATCGAAGAAGGATATGGTGTTGAAGTAGATTTAGTTACTGCGGATACATCTGTAATGGTAGCTAGTTTGAAAGCTGATAATATGGATTTAACAATGGAACTATGGAGTGATAACATTCCTTCATATCAAGATGATATTGATGCTGGGGATTATGTAGAACTATCAGTAAACTTTGATGATAATGAGCAAGGGTTATACATCCCTACTTATTTACAAGAACAATATCCTGGATTACAAACAGTCCAAGATTTACCTGATTATGTACATTTATTCCCGGATTTGGATAGTGACAAAGGACTTATTTTAGCTGGACCAAACGGGTGGAGTGCTACATCATTCTTAAAGGATAAAATGGTCGAATACAATTTAGACGACGACTATAAATTAAAAACATTAGAAACTGCAACATTATATGCAACTTTAGCAGATGCATATGCAAATGAAGATCCATGGGTTGGATATAACTGGACACCAACATGGGTGTCAGGGGTTTATGACTTAACACTATTAGAAGATAGTGAATATAACGAAGAAGATTTTGCAAACGGAATTGGAGAATTTCCTTCTGTTGATGTTAACGTTGTTGCACACCCAGATTTAGAAACGAATTATCCAGAAGTTGTTGAGTTCTTAAGAAATTACGAAACAAGTTCAGAATTAACTAGTTCAGCATTAGCATATATGCAAGAAAATGATGTTGATGCAGAAGCAGCAGCAATTTGGTTCCTATTAGAAAATGAAGATTTATGGAGCCAATGGGTTACAACTGATGCTTATGACAGTACTATGGAGTATTTAAACGCACAATAAATGAATAAAACTGAAATTTGCAACGCCATAGAGCGTTGCATTATTTCGGTAATAAGGAGTGATTAATAATGTTTATATTTCCTGAATCAATACGTTTTGAAATCAAAGATATTATCGATGCAATATTCGAATGGGTTTTAGTTACGTTCAATGATTTCTTTGATGTAGTAGCTGATACAATTCGAATGTTATTTAACTTAGTTGAACTTGGGTTAAACTATTTTCCATGGTGGTTAATGGTTATTGGTGTAGCTTACGCAGGGTATAAATTATACAATTATAAGATGGGTATTTTACTCTCATCTATGTTAGTAACTATAGGACTATTCGGATTATGGCAAGAAATGATTTATACTCTTGCAATTATAATAATAAGTGTATTTGTATCTGTTATTGTAGGTATTCCATTTGGAATTTTAATGGCAAAAAGTAAAGTTGTTGAAAATATCATAAAACCGATATTAGATGCAATGCAAACTATGCCAAGTTTCGTATACTTAATCCCAGCAATTATGCTATTCTCATTTGGGAAAGTACCTGCCGTGTTCGCAACTACGATTTATGCAATTCCACCACTGATTAGGTTAACCTTTTTAGGAATATCTAGTGTGGATGAAGAGGTAGTTGAAGCTGGTAAAAGTTTTGGGTCGACACCATTACAAATGTTGTTTAAAATTGAGTTGCCTCAATCATTATCAACAATTATGACAGGTGTTAACCAAACGACAATGATGGCTATGGCTATGGTTGTAATATCATCAATGATCGGGGCAGAAGGAATTGGGCAAATTGTATTAGATGCAATTGACAACTTAGAAGTTGGACAAGGGTTCCAAGCAGGATTTGCCATTGTATTCTTAGCAATTATCTTAGATAGATTGTTGCAAGGATTTGCGAATACATTTGATAAAGGGGTGAGTCAAGATGCCTAAAGCCAAACAAAAAATTAAAATAGAAGTTGACAATGTCGAATTGATTTTCGGTAAAGGTAAAAATAGAGATAAAGCAATCGAAATGATGCATGAAGGCGCATCAAATACGGACATTCGTAAAGCAACTGGATGTAATGTAGGTGTACGCCATGTAGATTTTGATATCAAAGAAGGAGAAATGTTTGTAATTGTTGGATTGAGTGGAAGCGGAAAGTCTTCTTTAATCAGAACATTCAACTTACTTAATGTTCCTACTGGTGGAGAAATTAGAATTGATGGTGAAAACATCATTAATTTAACAAAAGAAGAGTTAAGAGATTTTAGAAGAAACAAGATTTCGATGGTATTTCAACACTTCGGATTACTTTCCCATCGTTCGGTATTAGACAATGTCGTTTATGGTCTAGAAGTCCAAGGAATTGATGAAGAGGAACGAAATAAAAGAGCGATGGAATCGATTGAAGTCGTTGGGCTTAAAGGATTCGAACACAATATGCCTAACCAGTTATCTGGTGGTATGAAACAACGTGTTGGATTGGCTCGAGCTTTGGCGAATGAACCTGAAATCTTATTAATGGATGAACCATATAGTGCATTAGATCCACTTATCCGTAGAGAAATGCAGACTGAACTACTTGGGTTAGAAGATTACATTGATAAAACGATTGTCTTTATTACTCATGATATGAATGAGGCATTTAAACTAGGAGATCGTATTGCATTAATGAAAGATGGAGAGATTGTACAAATGGGGAAACCTAATGATTTCTTTGACAATCCAGCAAGTGACTACGTAAAGGACTTTATCGCTGATGTAGATAAGGGTCAAATTTTAAAAGCAAAACAAGTAATGAGAGAACCGCGATATGTTGCTACACTTGGTGATGACCGAGTAGAGACATATAAAGAGTTAGAAAAACTAGACAAAGAATTTTGTTATGTAACTGATGAAAAAGATGTTTTGAAAGGATATGTGATGACAGAAGATTTGAAGAAATCACGTGCGAAAACAATTGATAATGTGATGAAAACAGATCATGAACCACTATATCGTCAATTATTCTTAAAAGAAATCTTTCCATTGCTTGATACAGCAAATTATGATGTACCAATTGTCGATTCTAAGAATCGTTTAAAAGGTGTCATCAAACATGAAGATGCTATTAGCGCATTAATTTAAGACACATATATTTGTGTCTTTTTTTCTTGCTGATTTTTGGTTATAATAGATTTTTAAACATGAAAAGAGGGATGCAATGAACAATCATAAAATGATTTTTATTGAAGGTTTACCAGGGAGTGGAAAGACGACGTTTTCTAAGAAACTACATCAGTATCTAACAAGCAAAAATGAAAAAGCAATATATTATACTGAAGGTATGCATAATCCTTTAAGTTTGGCTTGGCAAGGATTGTTTTCTGATGAAGAATTTCATTTTTTACTCGAAACGTTTCCTGACTTAAGTGAAAATATAAAGGCCAACACAATAAAGCAAATTGGAAAGAATGTTGTTGCCTATATCAAAGTCTCTGTATCAGAAGAACAAAAAAGTTTTTATGATTATGTCAAAAAATATGAAATATATGACGCGTCAAAAAGCGATTTCATCAATACCTATCAATTGCTTTATCATGAATTTCGTAGAACCCACCAAGTGTTGAATGAATCCCATATTTTTGAATGTATTTTACTGCAAAATCATGTCAATCAATTTCTCGCTGGATACAATTTAAATGAGAAAGATATCTTTAATCACATAAAATCACTCATAGATAATTTTTCATCTTTTAATATATTGATTATATATATTAAACAAACTAATATCAAAAATACACTTAATAAAATAGCGAGAGAACGCCTTTCACCAAACAAAAATATATTTCCTGATTGGATTGATACTGTGATTGACTATATCACATCAACACCGTATGGTAAGTTACATAACTTAAAAGGGAAAGATGGACTAATCGAGTATTCAACTAGACGTCAAGAAATTGAGTTGGCAATATTAAGCAAACTTAAAATTCCTCATTTAGTTGTTGAACTTGACGAAGATTATGACAAAGTATTTGAACAAATAAAAGAAGTAGTGATAGAATAAAATAAAGGTCGCAATATGCGACCTTTATTGATTGTAATAGAGTTGAAATTCAAGTGGATGTGGCATTCTATTGACCAAATAGTGTTCTTTTTCAATCTGTGCAATATGATTTTCAATCATTCTCTTAGAAAACACATCTCCCGCCATCAAGTAATCATGATCTTCTTTTAGAGCATTTGCGGCTTCCTGTAAGTTGGTCGGTAAACTACCTATTTTTGCAAGTTCTTCACCACTCAAATCATAAAGATTAATATCATATGGTCCATAACCAGCTTTTTTTGGATCAATTTTATTGATGATACCGTCAAACGCTGCCATCATAATCGCACTATAAGCAAAATACGGATTGCTCATCGCATCAGGACTTCGTAACTCAAAACGTTTTTCTGATTTATCAATCGTATAACCAGGAATACGAATAACTGCACTTCTATTTGCGGTCGCATACCCAATTGTCACTGGTGCTTCATATCCAGGAACAAGACGTTTGTATGAGTTAGTTGCAGGGTTCGTAATAGCGGTTAAACTTCTCGCATGTTTTAAAATTCCACCAATTGCGTAATGTGCTAATTTTGATAAATTAGAATAACCTTTTTCATCATACATTATATATTCACCATTTTTTTTCAGTTGAATATGGACATGAAGACCATTTCCTGCTTCATTCGCAAATGGTTTTGGCATAAAAGTAATTGTTTTATTCATTGAAACAGCAGCCAAATTCAGAAGGTTTTTCATCTTCATGGTACGGTCACCCATTTCTTTTATCCCAGCAAAATTCACTTCAATTTCAACCTGTCCTGGGCCACCATTTTCAGAATGATGATATTTGATTGGAATACCAATTTTTTCAGCATCCAAAGCAACTTTTGTACGGAACTCGTAACTTGCATCAAAAGGAGAATCTAAATGATATCCGCCATGATGTTTGACCTTAAATCCGATATTTTGCTTGGTGTCATCTCCCATATTCCAATCTGCTTGTTCACTATCAATCTTTACTTCGACATGTTGGTTTGTATTTTTGTATGAAACATGATCTAGTACAAAAAATTCAAATTCAGGCCCAAGTAATACTTCATCTGCAATGTCGTGCTGTTGCATATAAGTTTCAGCTTTATGGGCGATGTATCTTGGATCATCTTCGAAACGTTCCAATTGACCGTTCTTGATGATATAGATATTCGCAATAACCGCAATTGTTTTGTGATCTTTATAACGATCAATATACGCAGTTTCAACATCAGGAATCATAACCATATCTGACTTTTCTACAGTAAGAAAACCATAACTTGAGCCATCAAAACCAATTCCTTTAAACATAATCTCTTCATCAAGTTTTGTGCTTGTAATCGTCAAACGATGCCAGACACCTTTCATGTCAACAACCTTTAAATCAATCACCTCAATATGATGAGTCTTGCAATAATCAATCATTTCATGAATACTTTGAAACATATTTTCACTCCTAACTTAGTATAATAAAGCGCTTTCACAAACAGTATTATAACATATGAAACAAAAAATACTAGATGTTTTAAAATGTTTTTTTGTGCTTGTATAGTATAAAAAAAAAACTTATGGTAAAATATAGGTAAGGATTGAAGAATTGGAGGGAGTTTTATGGGCATTAGAATTTCAAAGGCAACAAAAAAAGACGTCAACAAAGTGTTGGCATACATTAAAGAATTGGCTAGTTATGAAAATTTAAGTAAAACACTTCAAGTAACAGAAGAGCTATTGATTGAGCACGTATTCGAAAAAGAGCATGCTACTGTGATTTTTATTTATGATGATGATGTCGACGAAGAAATTGGATTTGCTATTTACTACTACACGTTTTCTACATTCTTAGGAAAATCAAATTTATTCTTAGAAGATATGTACATCAAAGAAGAAGCACGTGGTAAAGGATACGGAAAACAAATTTTAGCATACTTAGCAATGCACGCTTTAAGACGTGGTTGTGACCGATTCGAATGGAATTGTTTAAATTGGATTAAGCCATCGATTGCGTTTTATAAAAAATTAGGCGCAGTACCTTTAAATGACTGGGTACAGTTTCGTCTAGATGGTGATGAACTAAAACAACTAGCAGATGATTTTGCTGGTGAAGGGGTCAAATATGACTAAAGGCACAATTTAATTGTGCCTTTTTCTTATTCTTCTGAGAAACAACTGCCACCTATAAATTCACGTAGTAGTGAATTACATGGTACATAAGAATCTTCGATATCAACAAAGTATTTTAAGAATTTAATTAATCGATTCGCTGTCATATAATATTCATTGTCATTAGGTATATCTTGCAATGTTGGCAATGCGTATTTTTTTAATACATTTAGCTCGTATTGTAAGCCTGAATTGTAGACATAATCAGCTTGTTCTTGATTAGGATAAATCCAACGGAATTCACCACGTCTAACGCTATCCCACATTGATATAGTTCTTAATGCAGGAGCATTTCTAAACTCTGCATCGCGTACAATACGGCGTATTAATCGTAAATTTGTAATGCTGATTGGATTTTCATCATCCAAGTTCATTTGTAATTGTGGGCTGATGAAAATTTTGAATGTTTTTTTACTTGGAATTAATTTCGTCAATTCGTTATTTAACGCATGGATACCTTCAATAATTATTGGGTTGCTTTTTGAAACTTTGATAGGTCGATAACCCCCACGTTTTTTGGTTTTAAAATCAAAAAATGGGATATCAACGACTTTTCCATCAATTAAATCTAACATGTTTTGGTTAAAAAGTTCAATATCAAGAGTGTTAAGATGTTCTAAATCGACTTGTCCATTTTCATCAGTTGGGATTGCTTCACGATCTAAATAATAGTCATCAAGTGAAATTGTTATAGGTTTCAATCCGCGCGTCATTAACTCAATACGTAAACGATTTGAAAAGGTTGTTTTTCCACTACTAGATGGTCCAGCGATTGCAATCAAACGAATGTTTTCACTGCTTTTGATTTTATCTCCTAATTCAGTCAACATTGCATTGTGTTTTGCTTCACACATGTGGACAAATTCAACAGTCTGTTTGTTTGAAGCATGTCGGTTGAGTTCTGCGACTGTATTTGCTTCAACAACGTCTGCCCAAAGAGACGCCTGGCGCAATGTTTCAATATATTTAGGGGCATCTTTAAATTCAGGGATTTCTTCGTTTGTTTCTGGACGAGGATATTGAATTAAAAATCCTACTTCATAAGGGATAAAATTAAATTTATCAAGGTATCCAGTTGATGGAACCATATAGTTATACATATAGTTCATATAATCATTACAACGGTAGAAGTGTACTTTTTCTTCAGGACGGTAATGGATTAGGTCGATACGGTCTTGATAGTTTCCTTTTTTATAAAATGCAATGGCTTGATCCTTCGTATAAGTAACTCTTTCAAAAGGAATATCAAGTTCAATCAATCTCAACATTTCAGATTCAACCTTAAGAAGAGTTTCTTCAATGTTGACATCTTCTTTGTTTGTGATATAACAAAAAACACTTCTCGAAATACTGTATTTAAATTTTATTTTATAATTAGGATAGATGTTTTTAAACGCCATTGCAATCAAATATCGTAAACTTGCTTCATAAACAGCCATTGCTTCAACACTTGACAATGTTAAGAACTCAACATTGGCATCATAAGAAAAGCGATAAGATAATTCACGTAAACGGTTGTTAACACGTGCAACAGGATATCGATAATCTGTTTCACTAAGTAAATCTTTGACGCGAATTGGTTGGTCAAACTGTTGAGTTTTTTCTTCAATCGTTACTTTAAACATACAATCACCTCGTATTTTCTATAAAGTTGAAACATTTTAGTATACAATAGACTCTTCCAAATGTAAAGGCTTTACTCAATGAAAAAACACGAGAAAAACCAAGCGATTTCAATTAATGACGTGTAGGCTCTGTTGGATAATTAGAAAGAATAGGGTCTGAGATAAAATTCTTAAGAAGTCTTATTATAATATAATTGGTGATAAAATGAAAATAATTTATACAGTTTTAGGAACACTCTTTTTGCTTATTGGATTTGTTGGCGTCATATTACCAATTCTTCCTACAACACCATTTTTGTTGTTAACTTTGTATTTTTATACCAAAGGATCTGATCGATTTCATGATTGGTTTATTGATACAAAAGTATATCATCAATATTTAGAAGACTTTGTAACGACAAAATCAATGACATTAAAGCAAAAATGGACATTAATGTTGTTTGTTGATTTTATGTTATTATTCCCATTCATTATTTTAGAAGGTGCATCAATCAAAATTTTGATTGTTGTTTTAATAGCTTTAAAATATTTCTATTTTTTTACACAAGTAAAAACTATTAAAAAAGATGTATCGAATTAAATCGATACATCTATTTTTTTATTTGTTATTCGAACACTTTCGTCCCACAATAAATCTTGTAATTCTTGATTGTGAGAACGTTTAGTAGAAGAAACAACGATAGGATCTCCTTTAACTTCAAATAATCGAGAAGGGCCATAATACTCGCCACTTTTCGCATCAAGATCGGTACAAGCTCGAACACTTGGCAAACTACCCATATAACTAGATTGATTAAAAGCGTTGACTAATTTGCGAATCCCTCTGAAAGAAAGAACTTTTGAATGTCTTCCTAAGTTTGTTGAACTAATTCCAGGGTGTGCTGCAAGAACTTTGATGTTTAAATTTAATGATTTTAACTTTCTATCTAATGCATAAGTAAAGAGTAAATTCGCTAATTTACTCTGTGCATATGCGATATTTTTCTTATATCGATTAGATGGTCGATAATAAAAACTTTCTACCTTTATTCGACCAAATTTGTGTGCAAGGCTAGCGACATTAACAATTCTTGGGTCAGTAGAAGTAACAAATAAATCAAGAAGTTGTAAGGTCAAGGAAAAATGCCCAATATGGTTCACACCAAACTGCAACTCTAAGCCTTCTTTGGTTTGTGTATATGGTGGGGCCATAACCCCGGCGTTATTAAGCAATATATCGATTGATTTATAATCTTGTTTGATTTGTTTGACAAATGAATTTACACTATCTAAACTTGATAAATCAAGTTCATATAGCGCAATAGAAGCAGATGCAAATTCAGAAATGATTGCTTGTTTTGCTTCCTTTGCACGACTTAGATCTCTACAAGCCATAATGATATGTGCTTCTTTTTTTGCTAATATGTTTGCTGCTTCAAAACCAATCCCACTATTTGCGCCAGTAATGATGATGTTTTTCCCTTTTTGACTTGTAATATCTTCAACATTCCAATTAGTCATTGGCGACCTCCTTTAATTTCACTTTGCATTTTGTATGTTCAATTGTATACATTACGTAAACAAAACCAGCAATGACAAATAGCAAAGCGATCACTTTCCAAAGCATATTTCCAGCTGGCAAAATGATTGGTGTAAAGGCTATTCCTACAGAAGTAAAAAATGCGACTACACACCCAGTACATCCAAACGTGAGCAAGCCAAAGATAAATGTTAGAAATGGAATGGCATTACTTCCTTTTGGGTCGATTTTTGTTAAACGTTGGTTGACAATGGCAAAAGTAACCATAATACTTGATAAAACCGCAATAATAATATTAATAACGATATGAATAGAAACAATACCAATACCAAAATTTTCAGTCATAATACGATAATTCGTATTCCCTTCAAAATCTAAAAAGATATATAGACCAAGAAAAAAAGCAAACAATATCGGTAATAAAATCCAGTTTTTTGTTTGTTTTAATTCACTTCTTATTAATCTAAGCATAAAAATCACATCCTTGTAGTTTATTATAAAAGAAAAGATACTTTTTGAGAAGAAAAACGCATTTATAAGGATGCAAAATGCATATATTATGATAGAATGTGTATGTTGGTGGTGAAAACATGAAAGTATTGATAAATGATTTGAAAAGATTTCCAATAACACTCACTGGGTTCATCTTTTTATCTATTGGGATTATGTTGACAAAAAGAAGTGCGTTAGGGATGAGTCCTTGGGGTGTTTTTCATGAAGGAATGAGCAATGTTACTGGTCTATCATTTGGTGTTGTTACACAGCTTGTAGGACTGATAGTGTTATTAGTCAGTGTCATTTTTTTAAAAACAAAAATTGGATTAGGAACTGTGCTAAATGTGTTATTGGTAGGTTGGTTTATTGATTTGGCAGATCATTTTTATACTTATATACCAATATCCTACCTTGCAAAAACAATCGTTTTTACATTGGGATTGTTCTCAATGACTTTTGGCCGAAGTTTGTATATTGCGTCTAGATTAGGACCCGGACCTCGCGATGGATTGTTTGTAGGACTTTCTAAAACATTAAACATCGAAGTGAAATATATGAAACCAGCAATTGAATTGACAGTCTTACTATTAGGATTTATATTTGGCGGTACTGCGGGTGTAGGAACAGTCGTAGCAGCGCTCGTCAGTGGATATATGGTTCAAACGTTTTTCAAACTATTATCTTATGATCCCACTTTAAAAACTGAGAGTAACATCATGAACTATCTTCAAATAAAAAAGCAATTCAAATAGGTAATATTTGAATTGCTATTTTTTTTAACTAAAATTGTTTTTCCATTCAATGATAAAGGCTTTCAATTCATCGAAATTCGGACTTTTTGCTTGTCGAACGTAATAACCACTAGTACTCATACCTAAAAGCAAGGCTTCATCAGGCGTTAAATCAAGCAATAATCCTAAGCAATAACCTGCATTAAAATTGTCGCCAGCTCCAGTTGTTAATTTCGGTTTTTCAACATACGGTCCGGTTTCTTCATAAAACTCTCCATTGACAACTGTACAAGAACGATCAACGGGATGAATAACAACACTATAAATACCAATATATTCATACAAGGCATTGTTTAAGTCTTCCAAAGATATTTGCATATTCTTAAGTGAGGTATCATCAAATAAGTCTAACACATTTGCAATGTCATATGCCTCTTTTTTATTTAGACCAAGAACAACACGAAAATGACTATTGAATTCTTTCATCATTAAAATAGCTTTAATGATTTCATCATGTTCACGCTTTTCAGGATCCGCCAAATCAAAGAATAAAATCGGTTTGACTTTCCTTTGTTTCATCTCAGGAAGAATATGGATGATTAGTTTTTCCCATAGATTTGTCATATATGGCAACATTGACCAGTTAACCATCGCGACCAAATCCGCTTCTTCAAAATAAGATATTAATTCTTTGCGACCAACATTGTTGATTAAATTTTCGTAAGTTACGTCATTTAATGAAGCCATTTTTCCTAGCATAAGTTTCCCATCATCAAATTCTAAAGCATCAGTATGGCCACTATTTGCAAATGATTTTAATGTTACATTGCCCGGCATTTGTAAAAAAACCTCATCAATATTCGGAACACCAAGTGCTCCCATATATGTCAGGTTTGCTTGATGCATTGCCAAGGCATTACACATAATTGGTCCATTTCCTCCGATTTTCTTTTGTGAGGGAAATAGTTCAATGTTTGTTGAGAGTCCGCTTGCTCGTTTAATACGATCACCAAACGAAGCAATGGTTTCAATTCTAGTGAAATGTTCTGCATCTTTTCGCTTGTCAACAACATGAATGATTTCATCGATAAATCCATCGAATCCAATCAACATGCGATAGATGCTAGAATCTCTATTATGCAGCTTGTCTACTAAAACTTGTTTTTTATCTTTTTTCATTATAATCACCTAAATTTATTATACCATGTATGACTAAAGTATCGATGATGATTTTAAGAAAAGAGTGAGTTTTAACACTCACTCTTTGTAGGTAATGATGTTTCCTTCCCAAGTTTTAATTTGATAGGTATCATTTTCGTGGCTAATAATATAACTTGGAAGAAGAGGTATTTTTCCTAATCCACCAGGGGCATTAAAAATGTAAGTTGGTATGGCCATACCAGACGTATGACCTCGCATAAATGACATAATCTCTAAACCATCACTAATTTTTGGAATGAAATGGCTTGTACCTTTTACTTTTTTTGCATGAAAAATATAATAAGGACGAACACGGGCCATTAATAACTTTTGATTCATATACGTCATAAGAAACTTATTATCATTGATGCCTTTAAGCAAGACTGCTTGATTACCAACATTGATTCCAGCATCAATGAGTTTAGACAAATGTTTTATGCTGATTTTTGAGATTTCTTTTGGATGATTGAAGTGGGTATTGACATACACTGGATGATATTTTTTTAATATCGAGACAAGTTCATCAGTAATACGCATTGGCAATGTAACAGGAGTTCTAGTACCAAAACGAATTATCTCAACATGGGGAATTGCGCGTAATGATTTTAAAATATGCTCAATTTGTTTATTCGATAATAAAAACGCATCCCCACCAGTCACCAAAACATCTCTAATTTCTTCATTATTTTTAATATAATCGATCGATTCATTGATTATTTTTAGTGGTGTGTGTTCGTCATTCTCGCCAATCAATCTTCGGCGTTGACAATGACGACAATACATAGCACAAACATTCGTGACATTAATAATCAATCGATCTGGATATCTTCTTGTAATTGACCCAGCAGGATTAGTGAATTCTTCAGCCATCGGATCATCTTTTCCGTAATCAGTAATGAATTCACCACTGTTTGGAATACTTTGCATTTTGATTGGATCATCTGTTTCTTCCCCAATTAGCGCTAAATAATAAGGTGATATCGCAAAACGATTTGTTTGATTTAGTGCTCTAATATCATCGATTTCTTTTGAAGTTAAAGAAACAAAATTCTGTAAAGTATCGACATCCATAATACGATTATGCATTTGCCATTTGTGATTTTCCCAATCCTTTTCTGTTGCTTTAAAGAAAGCTAATAGCATTTGTTTTTTCTTTTCATAATGTAGATCATCTAGTAGTTCTTGATGTTTTATTTTCTTTTTAAAATCAAGGAATTTTTCGTTTGCTTTTTTCAGTTCATTCGCTCTATTTAAAGATACTTCTCTAGCGTTCATACAATCACTCCAATCTGTTACCTAAAATTATATCAAAAAATAAATTTTTTCACAAATTGGTTACTCTTTGTAGTTGGCAGTTAACCGTAAATATTCTTCGGCATTTTCTTTAATTCCAAGCTGTTCTGTTTCTGATAATGGACGTACGATCTTCATTGGATTTCCTATAACCAACATGTTTGGTGGTACATGTTTTCCTGGTGGAACAACCGTCCCTGCTCCAACCAAACTACCTTCACCAATCACAGCGCCATCTAAAATTATACTACCCATTCCAATTAAAGCATTATCATGGACAGTAGCAGCATGAACAATTGCACTATGTCCTACAGTAACGTTTTTTCCAATTGTGGTTGGTAAGTTGGTATTTGTATGAACGACAGCATTGTCTTGAATGTTGGTGTTTTCTTTAATCAATACAGGTGCCATATCACCACGAATGGTCGCATTGTACCAAACATTGACATTGGCTTCTAATGTCACATCTCCAGCAACAACAGCTGTTGGAAATACAGTGGCCTTTGAATCAATCTTTGGTGATTTTTTTTGATAGGGTACATTCATTTAAATCATCCTTTCTTTTTTGAGACAAAAAAACTGAGAAATCTCAGTTTTTATTGTATTCTTCTAAAGCTATTTTTAATAACTCCATTGCTCTTGCCATTTCTTTAGTGTTTAATACATAAGCAATACGAACCTCATCGATTCCTATTCCTTTGGTTGCATAAAAACCTTCTGCAGGAGCCATCATCACAGTTTCATTGTGATCTGAAAACTCTGTCAACATCCAAATAATAAACTCTTCAGCATTTGCTACAGGTAGTTTGGCAACAACATAAAATGCACCTGTTGGTTTTTCACATACAACCCCCGGAATCTGATTCAGTGTTTCATAAACAATATCGCGTCTTGCTTCATATTCAGCACGGATTGATTCGGTATATTCAGTCGGTAATTGGTATAGAGCCGCAGCCCCAATTTGTTCTAGTGTCGCTACACAAAGTCTTGCTTGACAAAGTTTTAATATTTGCTTCATCAATTCTTTGTTTTTTGATGCGATTGATCCTATTCTTGCACCACAAGCACTATAACGTTTGCTGACACTTTCAATAATCAATGTACGATCACTGACACTTTTAATTGTACCCATTGAAATACCTTCTAACCCATCAAATGCAAATCCACGATAAACTTCATCACTAATGATGAATAAATCATGCTTGATGGCAATATCAGCAATCATTAACATTTCTTCTTTTGTAAGAACTGTTCCTGTTGGATTTCCTGGATTTGAAAATAGTATCGCTTTTGTTTTTGGAGTAATTAATGCTTCTATTTCCTTTTGTGGAGGCAAATGAAATCCTTCCTCAGCAACTGTAGTGATTGGTTTAATATTGACATTCACTTCTCCAGTAAAACCATTATAGTTTGTGTAAAATGGTTCAGGAACAAGAATTTCATCACCTGGATCACACATTGCAATCGTAGCAAATGTCACAGCCTCACTACCACCATTTGTAATCAAAATTTCATCGTGTTCAAAAAAGATATCATCTCTAGCAAAATACTTTTGAATCGCGGTAATAAGTGTTGGCTCTCCTTGAGAGAAGGAGTATTTAATAATTTTAGAGTCATAATCATTGATGGCATCCATAAACACACTTGGAGTTTCAATATCTGGTTGTCCAATATTCAAATGATATACATGCTTCCCATTGGCCTTTGCACGTTGTGCATAGGGTACAAGTTTACGAACAGGAGACTCTTGCATTTGTTGAATTCTTGTAGAAAATTTCATTTTCATCACCTCATCTTTAAAATCACTCATATTGTACCACTCAGTAAATAAATAATCAACTAAGAAAAGCTGAAAAATGAAAACACTTACAGCAAAATATTGAATATTATAATCGATAAACTCAAGAATCGAATGAAAATATTTTCATACAATATATAAGAGCGAAATAATAACATATTAAATGGCTATTTTAAAGGATAAAAAGGGAATATAAAAAAACTTTTACTTTTTTCATGAAAACGCTTGTTTTATACATCTTTTATTGTTAAAATGCTTATGTGTTAAGATGTGAATCACGAAAGAAAGGATATCGAAAATGAGTGTAAAATTATTTATTCCAGGTCCTGTGGATGTTGAAGCAGATGTATTAGAAAAACTGGCAACACCACAAATTGGACATCGCAGCAAAGAAGCAAGCGATTTACAAGGTCGCATCGCAGAGAAATTACAAAAATTAATGTTTACGAAAAACTTAATTATTTTATCAACGAGTTCTGGTAGTGGAATTATGGAGATGAGCATTCGCTCTTGTACTAAGAAAAGAGCAGCTGTATTTAGTGTAGGTGCATTTGGAGACCGTTGGTATAAAATGGCAACGACAAATAATATTCCTGCAGATCACTTTAAATCTGAACCGGGAATGCCAACAACTCCACAAATGGTTGAAGAAGCCCTAAAAACAGGGAAATACGACGTAGTAACAGTGACACACAACGAAACATCAGCTGGATTAATGAATCCTGTTCATGAAATTGGTGAAGTGATTAAAAAGTATCCTGATGTAATCTATTTGGTGGATGCAGTTAGTTCACTAGGTGGAGCAAAAATCGAAGCAGACAAAGCGGGTATTGATGTATTATTATCGAGTACGCAAAAAAGTTTGGGTGTACCTCCGGGACTTGCGATGGCAAGTGTTAGTGAAAAAGCGATTGAACGTGCAAAAACTGTAGAAAATCGTGGTTTCTATTTGGATTTGGTGAATGTCGCGAAAAAAGCACAAGAGAAAAACCAATATCCAACAACACCAGCAACACCACATATGTGGGCATTAGATTACAAACTTGATAAGATTCTAAATCAAGAAGGGTTAGAGAATCGTTTTAATCGTCATGCAAAACTTGCACAAATTGTACGTGATTGGGCAAACAAATACTTTGCTTTATATGCAAAAGAAGGATATTACTCAAACACAGTTACAACAATTATGAATACCAAAGGACATAGTGTTGCAGATCTTAACAAAGAACTTGGTAAACGTGGATATATGATTTCTAATGGCTACGGTGATTTAAAAGAAAAAGCATTTAGAATTGCTCATATGGCAGATAGAACAGAAGAAGATTTACAAGCTTTATTAAGAGAAATCGAAGATATTTGGAATTTATAAGGGGGCAGTTATGAAAGTTTTAGCAAATGATGGAATGGCTGCTTCGGCAGCAGAAAAGCTCACATCTCTTGGATATGAAGTAGATGTAAATCATTACGAAGGTGATGAATTGATTCAAAAAATCAAAGAAGTCGACTGCATCGTAATCAGAAGTGCTACTAAGATCCGCAAACCTTTGATTGATGAAGCGTTAAAAACAAAGCAACTTAAACTGATTGTTCGCGCTGGTGTAGGTATTGATAATATTGATCATCAATATGCACAAGAACAAGGATTAACTGTTCGCAATACACCGAATAGTTCAAGTGATGCAGTAGCAGAACTTGCGCTTGGACATATGTTTACGCTTGCTCGACATTTGCATCAATCAAATGTAACGATGAGACAAGGTGAATGGAACAAAAAAGCATACAAAGGAATTGAACTAAACAAAAAAACATTGGGATTGATTGGTTTTGGACGTATTGCACAAAGTTTGGCAAAAAAAGCACAAGCATTGGGTATGAATGTCATCTATAATGATTTAACAGGACCAACAGATATGATAGATAACTGCCGCTTTGTATCGAAAGAAGATTTATTGAAAGAAGCAGATTTTGTATCGTTACATATTCCATTTATTAAAGAATTGGGAAGTGTCATTAATAAAAATGAATTTGATATGATGAAACCTTCTGCTTATTTAATCAACGCCGGTCGAGGTGGTGTTGTGAATGAATCAGATTTGATTGATGCTTTAAATGAAGGAAAGCTTTCTGGAGCTGCCCTTGATGTTTTTGAAAATGAACCAGTAAAAGATGATCGTATTTATCAACATCCAATGATTTCTTTGACTCCACATATTGGTGCTTCAACTAGTGAAGCACAAGAACGTATTGGACAAGAAACAATTGATGTTATCATAAAAACATTAAATTAGGAGGAACAAAATGGCTATTGTTAGACCGTTTAAAGCGGTAAGACCAAGAAAGGATTTAGTGGAAAGAGTTGTTGCTTTACCTTATGATGTAATGGATCGTAAAGAAGCAAAAGCGATGGCAAAAGGAAATCCATACAGTTTCTTACATATTTCACGTTCAGAAATTGATTTCCCATCATCAACAGACCCATATAGCCCACTAGTCTATAAAAAAGCACGTAAGAATTTCCAAATTTTTCAAGATGACGGAGTGCTCGTGCAAGATGAAGAACCAATGTTTTATATTTATCGTCAAATTATGAATGGACATGAACAAACTGGTTTTGTTGGATGTACCTCGATTGATGATTATGTCAATAATGTCATTAAAAAACATGAGTTAACTTTACTTAGTAAAGAAAAAGACCGCATCAATCATTTTGACGCTACTGACGCAAATACTTCACCAATTTTTATGACTTATCGTGATGATACTTCACTCAATAAAATTTTGGATGATTGGACAACTGATCATGAACCTGAAATTGACATTGTAACTGAAGATGGTGTGAGTCATATAGTATGGCCAATCACCAACTTAGAAACTTGTGAAATAATCTCTCAAGAATTTACAAAAATTGAAGCTTTGTATATTGCAGACGGACATCATCGTAGTGCCAGTGCTGCAAAAGTAGCGCTTAAAAAACGTCAAGAGAATCCTAATTATACAGGAGAAGAAGAATTCAATTTCTTTATGTCGGTTATTTTTCCTGAATCGAATTTGAATGTGATGGACTACAATCGTGTTGTTCATGATTTAAATGGAATGACAGAAGAAGAATTCACTGAAAAATTAGAAGAAAAATTTGATATTCAATTAAGCAAATCACCATTTAAACCAATTGAGCGTCATACATTTGGTATGTATATTAATAAAAAATGGTATAAATTAACTGTTAAACCAGAAATTCTTAAGACAGATAATATTTTAGAAAAAATCGATGCATCTATTTTAGAAACTCATGTATTGAATGAAATTTTGGGAATTAAAAATTTACGTGATTCTTCAAGAATTTCATTTGTTGGTGGAATCCGTGGATTGAAAGGGTTAAAACAAAAAACAGATCGACTTGATGGAATTGGATTTGCGATGTTCCCAGTAACAATGCAAGAAATCATGGAAGTGTCTGATAACGGGTTAATTATGCCTGCGAAATCAACTTGGTTTGAACCCAAATTACGAAGTGGATTATTTGTTCATAAATTTGAAAGTTATGAGAGTAAAGAATCAGAAGATGAGATTTCACATGAAACAAAAGATTATATAACTTCTGTTTTAGAAAAAGTTCGTCGACAAGATCAAAATCAAACTGAATTTGTTCAAGCTGTTACAGAAGTACTACATTCGTTAGGTCCAGTACTTGATCAACATCCTGAATATATCGAAAACAATATTTTAGAACGTATGGTTGAACCTGAACGTGCAATTGTATTTAGAGTTCCTTGGGTTGATGATGAAGGACATGTGCATGTTAATCGTGGATTCCGTGTACAGTTCAATAGTGCAATCGGACCATACAAAGGTGGATTACGTTTCCATCCAAGTGTATATTTAGGAGTTATTAAGTTCTTGGGATTTGAACAAATCTTTAAAAACTCATTGACTAGCTTACCAATTGGTGGTGGAAAAGGTGGAAGTGACTTTAATCCGCTTGGTAAATCAGATGATGAAATAAGACGTTTCTGTGAAAGTTTTATGATAGAATTGTATCGACATATCGGTCCTGATACAGATATTCCTGCGGGTGATATTGGTGTTGGTGGACGTGAAATTGGTTATCTATTTGGTACTTACAAACGTATCAAAGGTAATTATGAAAACGGTGTGTTGACTGGTAAAGGAATTACTTATGGAGGTTCATTAATTCGTCCTGAAGCAACTGGATATGGAGCTACTTATTTTGCGCTTCAAATGTTGCGTCATGATGATTTAGATTTCAAAAATAAAACAGTCGCAGTAAGTGGATTTGGAAATGTTGCCTGGGGTGTATGTAAAAAAGTACGCGACCTAGGTGGTAAAGTAGTTACATTATCAGGACCAGAAGGATATGTTTATGATCCTGATGGAGTTGTTACACAAGAAAAAATTGATTTTATGTTAGAAATGCGTGCCAATACAAATGGAAAAATCCAAGATTATGCGGATAAATTTGATGTAGAGTTCTTCCCTGGAAAAAAACCTTGGGAACGCAAAGTAGATATCGTAATGCCTTGTGCTACTCAAAACGAAATCTATCCAGAAGATGCAAAACTAATTATTGAAAATGAAGTAAAATATCTTATTGAAGGTGCCAATATGCCAACAACCAACGAGGCTATTGAATTGTTGAAAAATGCTGGTGTTATTATTGGTCCTGGTAAAGCTGCCAATGCTGGTGGAGTTGCTACAAGTGCACTTGAAATGTCACAAAATAGTATGAGATTACATTGGACAAGTGAAGAAGTAGATGAAAAACTTCGAGGTATCATGAAAAACATCTTTAATTCATGTGTTCGTGCAAGTAGTCGTTATGGATTTGGGTATGACTTAATTGCTGGAGCGAACATTGCTGGATTTGTGAAAGTCGCAGACGCAATGATTGCGCAAGGAAAATATTAAGATCATAAAAAGACAAAGGGAGTGATTTGATGGGATATGCATTAAAAGAAACGAAATATCGTTATCGTGCATACACCGAAAATGGAACTTGGCAAAAAGGGTTCTTAACAGAAGATAAAAATATCAGCATTCATGAAGGATCGAATGTATTCCATTATGGACAAGCCTTGTTTGAAGGGCTTAAAGCATATAAAACTAAGGATGGAGATGTACAACTATTTCGTCCTGACCTGAACTATATTCGCATCAATGAGGGATTGAAACGTATTGTTGCACCTGAGTTGCCTGAAGAATTGTTTTTTGAAGCAATTGAGGAAGTCGTTCGTGCAAATAAAGATGATATTCCTGAGTACGGAGATGGAAAAAGTTTATACATACGTCCTTTTGTGATTGGACAAGGAATGAACTTAGGAGTAAAACCAAGTGAAGAATATTTGTTTAGTGTATTTTGTGCACCTGTAGGAACGTATTTTAAAGGTGGACTAGCTGCGCTTGATTTTGTCACAACAGATTATGATCGAGCAGCCGCAAATGGAACAGGAAAAGTAAAAGTTGCAGGAAATTATGCAGCAAGTCTTTATCCTCGTCAGCAGGCAATCGACGCAGGATATGCAGGTGTGATTTATTTAGATCCATTGACACATTCAAAAATTGATGAAGTTGGAGCGGCAAACTTCTTTGCTGTAACACATGACAATGTTCTTGTGACACCAAAATCTTCTTCAATATTACCAAGCATTACAAAACGTAGTATATTATACATCGCAGAGCATATGCTTGGAATGAAAGTAGAAGAAAGAGATGCTCACATAGACAATCTTGATGAATTTAAAGAAGCTGGAGCTTGTGGTACTGCCGCAATCATCACACCAATTGGATCGATTACGCACAAAGGTAAAAAAACGATCTTTGGTGATGGAGAAACTGTTGGTGAAGTTACAAAAAAATTATATGATACATTGGTAAAAATTTATTATGGAGATATGGAAGCTCCAGAAGGATGGATCCGAAAAGTATTGTAAACAAAAAGGCTTGACATTACATTGTCAAGCCTTCTTTTTATTCAAAAAGGGTGGTATGAATTTTTTTAGCCAATCCTTTTGTTTGATTTTTTGAAATACTGCAAATTGCAACGCGTAATCCGTGGGCAACTGAAACAGTGAAAATATGATTTTCTTGTAATTTTTTATTATATTCATCGATTTTATCATCATCTACTTTGATGGTGATGAAGAAACCTTCTTTGTACGGATAGATTGGAAGTGCTACCTCATGAGCTTCTCTTAGAAAAATGTCCGCACGCTCTTTCAGTAAATCGATGTAATATTGCTTCTCTTTAAGATAATCTTTTTTTAAAGTAGGAGTAGATTCAATTTTAGAAAATAACTTCATTGCTGAGTTGTTGACTGTAGACCAAATACTTCTAGCCGAATAAATCATTGCATCAACATATTTTTGACGCTCGATGGCATTCTTAGCAAAGACAACAGCTGCACCAACTCTAGCACCATAAGCAGTCAATGTTTTTGATGTAGAAAAAGCGACAACAACCATGATATTTTCATTTAGATTTTGGTATTGCCCAAAATGTTCTTTCCAATCATCTAACTGATGATTAAAATCGATGTATGCAACATCGTGAAGCAAAATAATTTTACCTTCACTAGATAATTCGTTGAATCCATTTAATATTTGATTCCATTCTGTTTTTGTCATGGTATATCCTGAAGGATTATGACAAGGGTCATTAATAATGATGACAGCTTTACCTTGCAGTTCAATCATTTCTTTGGTCTTTTCTAAGAGACCATCAACATTAAATTGATCATGATTAAACAACTCATAATCTTGATGAATAATGCCAAATTCTTCCGCCATCGTTTTATAAGGACCCCAACCAAGAGAAGGCTTTAAAACAATTTCTCCAACATTCAACACATTCTTTAATGTCGCGCTAACTGCCCCCGCTCCACCAGGAGTAGCAATGACGTCACAATCTAAATTGGAGACTTTTAACCAATTTTTGACACTTTGTTTAAAATCAGGATTGCCATCAATTCCAGAAGCATATTTTGCTTTTTGAATCTTATCGATTTCATCGTATGCATTCCAAACATGTTCAAATGCAACAAATGTTCCATTTTCATCATATAAAGTCCCCAAAGTTGCATTGACTACTTGACCTTTAAATAGAAGTTCATCTTCCTTCGCGGCAACCGCAGCTTTGAAAACCTTATCAATCATTTTTTTACCGTTACTAGCATCATTTAAGAAGCTTTTCATTTTTCCACCTCATTATTAGTATTCATTAGATATTATAACATTTATTTCATAAAATGGAACCATTTTGAAGGTCTTTTTTGCTTTATTTAACTATTATGTAAGCGCATACTATTTTTATGGAAAAACATCATTAGTATGACCATTATTGGGAATATAAAAAAGTAAAAATATTGTGTATTTAGCAGATTATGTGCTAAAATAGGTTAAGAGGTGATACGATGATTGCACAAATACAAAAAGTCATGAATAAAAAGGCGAAATATTCTTTTGACTCATATTCAATGAAAGAAGCCAATGTAAAACGCAGCAAATTGTTCCCAATATTAAGTGTGCTTGTTTTACTAATTATCATTGGTTATTTTTTACAAACGTCTGGTATTATCTCTAGTGAGTACTACGGATTAGAAGTTGTGATATTTGCATTTTTGTTTTTAGTGTTAGTTCCATTAGCATTTCATGATAAAAAGAAATTCAAATATTTGGTTTATACAAAAGAATACTTGATCAAAGTAAAAAGCAAAAAAGATGTTGAGTTTGTACGTTATGATGATATTCGTTCCTTCTCATATAAGAATGATACGATTGTTTTAAAAGATGAGAATAATACCTTATCACTATATGTTCCATACATTAAAAATGAATTGACCACCATCATTCAAATCTTAGAAGCAAAAGGGAAAACGTTTGATCGAAATAAAGCTTATATGATTCGTGATATAAAATTAGACTTCAAAGATAATAAAGTCATCATGTATGAAATAGAAGCGCCAGAAACGAAAACAGAAAAAGTAATGAAAGCAATGTATGAAGAATACAAATCAATTACACCTGGATTTACAGATGAAATCAACATTATCAATAGCTATGTAGATAAATCTTCGTTTAAAGGGGGAGATTTGTATTTTCGTTTAAACCGTATTGATGTACTTGATAATCACCCAGAAAACACATCATTTCAAACGTTGACTGCGAAAAATGCTGTATTAATCTTTATCAACCCAAAAATTCGCGCAGTGATTAAACGAGAACAAGGAAAAAAAGACCAAGAATTAGAGCCGTCTTTAAAAAGTGTTATCTTGAATACACATAATGGAATCGTTTCGTCTTTTTCCGTTCAAAAAAATAAAATTGAGTTTAAAGTTGGAGTCGGAGTAGCGATTACTCAAATGACCATTGTAGTCGATGATGTTATTATCGGCTGGAAAGAAATAGAGTAGTCTTTTATGACTACTTTTCTTTAGAAATTAGCGTAAGGGGAAGTACACATGAATGAAAAAGCACATAAAAAACAAATAATAAAATTTGGATTCTATGGTTTATTAAAGAACTTACGGTTTTTTGAACCATATATGATCATCTTTTTCACGATGTCAGGATTATCCTTGTTTCATGTTGGATTACTCTATTCGATTCGTGAAATTATTGTATATATTTTTGAGATTCCCTCTGGAGTTATCGCTGATAGGTATGGAAAGAAAACAGAACTGTATGCATGTTTTATTTTCTACATCATATCATTTATCATCTTTTTCTTTGGAACATCATTTTTTGTTTTTGCCATCGCAATGTTCTTTTTTGCTTTAGGAGAAGCGTTTCGAAGTGGTACACATAAATCAATGATCATGGCGTATTTAGATCACGAAGATATGAAAGATTCGAAAAGTAAAGTATATGGTACAACGAGAAGTTATTCATTGATTGGATCAACAATTATGAGCTTAATTTCGATTGTATTTGTTTTGTATTTACCAGAAATTAAATATTTGTTTCTCATCGCCATTATTCCTTACACCTTAGATTTGTTTTTGATTATGTCTTACCCTCAGTCATTAAATGAGCGACAAGATTCCAATTTTAATCTAAAAGAGTTCATCAAACACAATGTTGAAAGCATTAAGTATGCATTTAGTCATTGGAAAGTAACTGGATTACTTTTAAACGCATCATCTTATCAAGCTGGTTTTAAGAGTATTAAAGACTATATTCAGCCATTGATTGTCAGTATGGCTTTAGGAGTTTTGGTCTTTGATTCTTTTAATCAAGAAGAGCATTCTAAAATTTATATTGGTGTGATATATGCGGTAATTTACTTAGTTAGTGCGTATGCATCAAAACAAGCACATAAAGTGGAAAAATTGGGATCACCAAAGAAAATTGTTCAGTTTATGTGGTTGTTGAGTGGTGGATTATTGATTATTCTTAGTGCATTCACCGAATCTATTTTTGTTGTCTTTATTGTGTTCTTATTCTTGTATGTATTCTTAAATATAAGAAGACCATTAATGGTTGAGCGTTTAGGAAATGCAGTTGAAAAAGATAAACGAGCTAGTATGTTGAGTGTAGAAGCACAAACGACAAGTTTATTGGTCGCATTGTTTGCTCCACTGATTGGATATATTGCTGATCATAGTATGTCTTTACTATTTACACTTGTCGGGATAGCAATGATAACGATATTTTTTGCTTCATCAATCTTCACCAAACGTCAAAATGCATAAACAAAGGTGATTCCATATTAGGAATCACCTTTGTTAGTATAATAAGCATAAACTTTCTTAGTTAATTCTGGTAAAGAGATATGATTATTTTCAACAATGTAATCAATACGATCTAACTGATTTATCGCGAATAACTCATCGTCATTTTCAAGTCGTTTTTCAATGTCACCAATTTGATCTTTTCTTTTAAGCATTCGTTCTTTTCGAATTTCTTTTGGAGTTTGAATTAAAATAATGGTGACGCTACTTGGACTCTTTTTATGAAATTCATTGGCACCGTTTGGTTCAACAATTAATACTTTTTTTGGACCAATCTCATTATAAGAAGTTCCATATTTATAACCGTTATAGTGGACTGTTTCAATAAAAAAAGAAGAAGCTTCTAATCGATTGAACTCCTCTAATGAGACAAAATGATAATCAAAATGATTTACTTCACCTTTTCGTGGAGGTCTTGTGGTATGGGTGACAAATTTATGGAAACCATAATATTTGATCAACCGTCTTGCAATTTCTGTTTTACCACTAGCACTAGCTCCGACAAGTATTAGCATAGCATCACTCCTTGTATCAATATTGTACCAAACTTTGATCAAAATAGATATAGAAAAAGCGATTTTTCAATCGCTTTTTTTTATAATTTTTCTATAATTTCGATGATACTATCACGCGCTTCAGTTGGCAAAATATCTTGATTATAAAGTGAGTCTATATAATCAACACGGAATTGAAGACGTTCTTTTAATAGGTTAACATATTGTTCATCTGTCAAGTCAGGAGTGAAATCCTCCATTTCAATAATCGATAGATGCTCTGTATTTCCAAATGGTACAAATGTAACGTCGTTTGTAACAATATCTTCAACAATTTTCAGTGTAATTTGAGGAGTTACTTTATGTTTTAAGAAGTATCCGGTATTTAAGATATAACAATCAACATCTGTATTTTCAAATAAATCTTTGAATTTGTTATAATCATTTCTTAATGGATATAGCCTAAACGGATTTGCATAAGGTTCAATAACAAGTTTTGAATTTGTTGCGCCATGTTCAGCAGAAGATCGTTTTGTTGCGAGGGTCGCGCCAAAGGTACTTCCTAAAATTGGAGATGTTACTTTCATAATTGGTGGTAAAGTATCATCTTTCATTATCCAAAAAATTGCATCAATTTTATTATTGAATTTGTATGCGCGTTTTTTTGTCCAGAATTTTGATTTCAGAGCGCGTCCGTTCCCATTACGAATATCTTCTGTGACAGGAACAATGCGACCGTCTTGATCTAAAGTGGCACCAACGTTTTGAATTGTTAACAAATATTTGTTATCTGGATGATTGGTTGGGTAATCTTGAACTTTATCAAAATAAGATGGTTCTAGTGAAATACTTGAACCGTCTTTATTAGAAATAATAAAAGCATCATCATGTAAAACAGTCACGTCAAATTTACCATGGTGTTTCGAATGTGTAATGGTGCTTTTTCCACTTCCACTAAGACCAAAAACGCCAGCAATAAAGGTTTTATCATTGTCTAAGTTGAACCTTTTTTGTCCGCCATGACAAGCTGTGAAATCGTTTCTTGATGCGATAGACCATGCCATTGTCAAAGTGCCTTTTTTGTGTTCTCCAAAATAACGAAGTCCAAGCAAAGCACCACAATTGGTATCATGTTCAAAAATACTTAATCCTTCTTCATAACCTTCACTAAAGTAATCTGGATCACTATATAGGAAAATATCTCCTTCATCAATGAGCGTACTACGTTCATACATCGAATCCATTTCAATGTTTTGATTTTGAAAGTTTAGCATCCATGAAAACATTGTATTCTCATAACCTTCAGGAATCAATAAATGAGCCTTGACCATAAAGTCTTCATGAAGGCCTACATAGGCAACGGCATGATACATTTTTTTCTTGCGAGAATTAAAGATTGCTTCTCTTAAGATGTTAGCAAATTTCTCTTTATTGTCTTTGTTGATTAATCGTCTTGCTTTTGCTTGTCTACCGGTGATGATTCCATCATTAAATAGAAGAACTTTTGAGTCTTCAGGTAACTCCAATTTTCCTGGTTTATAAAGTGGTAAGTCTGTGACAATGGTCCCAGGGGAATCTTTTGCTAGTTTATAAGCTTGAGAAATCGAAGTGATTTCTGTAACGTTGTTGCGATAAAATGCTGTTTCAATGGTTGTACGAATACGGCTAAATGATTTACTATTTGATGCAGAAATGTCGTCTTGTTTTAAATGACTTTTGGTTGCCATGAAATTCTCCTTTACGAAATATTAGCGACGAGGGCACTTAGTGCAATTGAGTAGTATTTACTCATCGTCGAGTCAGCTCTAGATGTTAATACGATTGGTTTTTGTGCACCTGCTATAACAGAAGCACTTTTTGCGTTTGCCAAAAACATCATTGTTTTATAAAAGACGTTTCCAGCTTCAATGCGAGGCATAATCAATATATCTGCTTCCCCAGCAGCAGGATCTTCAATTCCTTTATGTAAGGCAGCTTCTTTATTGATTGCATTGTCAATGGCGAAAGGACCAGAAACCACACAATTTTTAATAATGCCATCTTCATTCATTTTTTTCAAGTCACGTGCATCAAGAGTAGCTTCCATTTGTGGGTTGATTTTTTCAACTGCTCCAATGATTGCGACATTTGGTCGTTCGTTTCCTAATGCATGTGCTATTTTTACACTGTTTTCAATGATTTGTCTTTTTTCATCTAGCCTTGGTGCAATATTCATTGCCCCATCACTCATTAATAATAACTTATGGTAATTTGCACTCTCCATGACTGATACATGAGAAATACGATTTTCTGTTCGAAGTCCAAACTCTTTATTTAGAGCAGCCTTTAAAATGATTGATGTATCAACAAGACCCTTCATAAGGATTGCTTCTTTCTCATTATGAACTAGTTTTACTGCTTTTAATGATGCCTTTTCTTTGTCCTTTTCATCAATAATCTTATAGTAAGTAGGATTGATATTTAAGTCATTCATAATTTTTAAGATTTCTTCTTTATGACCGACAAGAATAGGATCAATGATATCTTCTTTTCGAGCCAATTCAACAGCTTCTAATACATGCTCATCTTCAGCACAAGCAACAATCAATGGTTTCGTTTTTATTTGTTTAGCAGTGTTGATTAATTCCTCAATTGTTCTAATCATCTTAGTCCTCCTAATATTCTTTTGCTTTTTCTTGATTTGTGATGACTCTTAAAGCTCCTAAAGCCAAAGCTTCCATTTCATCTTCACCTGGAAAAATTAAAATATTTCCAATAAAGGATACATGATCTTTAATATAATCCATGATAAATGAATCATAAGCAAGACCTCCTGTTAATACAATCGCATCCACTTGCCCTTTTAGAACAGCAGCAGCAGATCCAATTTCTTTTGCGATTTGGTAAGCCATCACTTCAACAATGAATTTGGCTTTCTCATCGCCATTCTTAATACGTTGCTCAATTTCATATCCATCATTCGTTCCAAGATATGCGACAAGGCCACCTTGACCATAATTTTTACGTTTGATTTCTTCAAAAGTGTATTTACCACTAAACACCATTTTATAAAGTGGTCCAATCGGAACACTCCCACTACGTTCTGGAGACATTGGCCCATCACCATCAAGAGCATTGTTGACATCAACTACACGCCCCAATTTATGGACACCAACGCTAATTCCACCACCAAGATGCGCTACAATTAAATTTGTTTCATGATATGGTTTATCAAGTGAAACAGCGGCTTTTAAAGCAACAGCTTTTTGATTCAATGCATGAAATAAACTTGCACGCTTAATTTCAGGCATTCCTGTAAATCTTGCATGATCATCCATTTCATCAACCGCTACAGGGTCAACAATGAATGAGGGAATGTTGACCTCATCAGCCAACTTTTTCGCAATCACACAACCCAAATTTGAAGCATGCTCTCCACGGGTTGCTTTCTTCATATCATCAAGCATCAAATCATTGACGGCGTAAGTTCCGCTTTCTATTGGTCTAAGCATACCACCACGTCCAACAATCGCTTGGAAGTCTTGTAATGTATAGTCTGTTTCCTTTAAAGCATCTAAAATGGTTTGTTTACGAAAGTGAAATTGTTCATAAACACTTTTAAACGCTTGAATATCTTCTGTTTGATGTCGAATTGATTTTTTAAAGACTTCTGTTTGATTTTCATAAATGGCAATCTTGGTCGAAGTTGAACCCGGATTGATCGCTAAAATAAGGTGTTTCATATAGTCCTCCTAGATGTTCTTTTTTAAAATTTCTTAAACCCGCAATCATTATAACATGTTAGCGTTTTCAGCTCAACACCAAATCTTATTTTTTTTCATCTTTTTTGCATCATTTTTTCTAGTAAAAAAAGAGCGACAAATTGTTTCACTGAAAAGCCATAAAAATGTATGGAAAAATATGACTTTATTTGTTAAAATAGTTTTAGTGGTCAATAGAGGAGGTAGCGAAGTGACTGGATATATACTAGGCATTTTAGGGTTTCTATGTTTACTGGGGTTTGACTTGCTATCGAAGAATCATAAAAAGCTCAGTAAGTATCTGTTTCTTGTATCAGGGATAATGTTCTTACTCATTGGGAGTATCTTAATTGCACAAAGCAATACAAGATTTATATTACCGACAAGTATACGAGTATTGTTTGGTGTAATGACGATTCTTTTTTTATTACTCTTAGTTTATAGTGTTGTATATGAAGTAGGAAAAAATACATATCAATATCATCAAGTACCTAAATTGATTACTAACGGTACTTATGCACTTTCGCGACATCCTGGAGTTTTATGGTTATTTGGTTTCTATCTTTCTTTAGGACTTGCACTGACGAATCAAGGTTTATTAATAGCAGCTGTTGTATTTACATTCGCAAACACTATCTATGTGTATGTGCAAGAGAAAATAATCTTTATTCATATATTTGATCACTATCAAAAATACCAACAACACACTCCGTTCATCTTACCGAATTATCGAAGCTTGAAAGCTTTTATAAATAACAAAAAGATGGAGGAGAAAAATTAATGAGTACATTAAGAGAGATGCTTTACAACGAGGATTATGATAAGATATGGAAGGCTTATCTAGGATTCTTAGATTTATCTGTCGATGAATTTATGGATATTCAAGAACGTTTATTGTTTGAGCAAATTGATTTATTAAAAAAATCAGTGTTAGGACAAAAATTTCTGCAAGGAAATGAGATTCATACAATCGAAGAGTTTAAAAGAGTTGTTCCTTTGACCACTTATGAAGATTACGCAGACACATTATTAAATAAGCGCAGTGATGATTTACCAAGTCAACCTTTGCACTGGGTGCAAACAACTTGGAAAGGTGGAACAAAGCCAATCAAACTAGCACCATATTCAGAAACGATGGTCTTAGAACATACGAAGATGTTTTTATCAAGTTTGATTTTATCTACTTCTAAAGGGAGAGATCATTTTACCTTGCGTAATCATGATAAGTTTTTATATGGTATGGCACCACTTCCTTATCTGACAGGTTTCGCTCCGTATATATTGAAAAACGAAATTGATTTTGAGTATTTACCAAGTACAAAAGAAGCTGAAGAACTTGATTTTAAAGGTCGAAATATGCGTGGATTTGAACTCGCAATGAAACATGGAGCTGATTTGTTTTTTGGGTTATCGAGTGTACTTGTGAAGATTGGTGAAGCATATGAATCTGGATCAAAAACCAAAAAATTGGTGATGCCATCAAACTTTAAACAAGCAGTAAAATTGTTGAAAGCACTGTATAAGAAAAATATTAAAAAAGAAGCATTATTACCAAAAGATTTATTTGAATTCAAAGGAATTGTCTGTGGTGGAACAGACTCAGATACTTATAAAGATCAAATCAAACATTATTTCGGGATTACCCCACTTGAAATATTTGGGGGAACAGAATCAGCCGCAGTAGCGACTGAAACATGGAGTAGAAATGGATTAACATTTTTTCCTGATGTGAACTTTTTAGAATTTATTCCTGATACAGAACTAGCAAAAGAACGCCTTGATCCAACTTACAAAGTAGATACCGTACTGTTCAATCAAATTGAAGTTGGAAAAGTGTATGAGCTTGTCATAACAAAACTACGAGGTGGAGCATTTGTTCGTTATCGCATAGGTGATATGATGCAGTGTATTAGTATGCGAAATGAAGAAGATGATATCAATCTTCCACAAGTAAAATACTTAGATCGCGTCAGCAACATTATTGATTTAAGTGGTTTTACGAGACTGACAAAGCAAGTAATCAATGATGCTTTTAAACTGAATCGTTATCATGATGTGCATTGGGTTGCATTGAAAGAACAAGGCGATCAAAAACCATACATTCATCTCTATATTGAGGAAATTGATGAAGTCACAAAAGAAATGATGAAAGAAAAACTAAATGAGAAGCTAAAAAAGATTGATCAAGATTATCATGATATTCATGAGATGCTTGGTTATGATCCACTAAAAATTACTTATGTTCAAAAAGGAATGTTTTCCTTATATAAAGAAACATATCAACACGAATTATCGAAAATGAATCCATCAAAGGAAGAGTTTTCTAATTTTATAAACTTGATCTAACAAATAAAGAGGTGGCAAGATGAATATATTTTCCGATATTACCCTAATTCCTTTGATATCATCAATATTATACATATTATTGTTGTTGATCATCACAACATCAACAAAGACAAAATTATCCGCATCTTTTAGTCTGTACATCGGTTCAATGATTGTATGGTCTTTGGGATCATTTTTGATGAAAACGAATTTGCCACCAAGTAGCTTATTTTGGAATAAATTTCTTCAAATCGGGTTTTTAACAGTTCCAGTATTCCTATTAAGATTTAGCTATGAGTTTTACAATAAAGATAATCGTGATGCGGTATTAAGAGTTGCTTATTTTTTAAGTGGATCATTAATTATTCTTTCAATGTTTGGATTTGTGGTCAAAGAGGCTTCGTTTGAAGATGGCGTGTTTATCTATGAGATAGGTTTAGGTGCTTATGTTGTCGCAGTAGTAGGGACATTTTACAGTATTCTAGCACTCGTCAATATCGTTCGAAGTGTGAAGGTAAATAAGGTAGAATTTCATAAAGTTAAATGGGTGATTGTCGGATTATCACTCGTTATAGTAGGTGCAGCACTTAATTTAAATACGGAAATCGGACAATATGGAATCGATATCTTGTTTAATTTACTAAACGCTTTGCTCATTACCTTTGCAATCTATAAAAACAAATTTTTAGAAATTAACCTCATTGTCAAAAAAGGGTTATCATTTATTATCTATCATACATTGTTATTTGTTTTATATATATTTACCGTGCTTACCTTTTTTAGCGCACTGAATAGACTAGGATTAACCAATCCAATCGGGCAATTGATTTTATTGTTGCCAGTATTCTTCATCCTAGAACCAATAAGATTATTGATTTTTAAACTAACACGTCATATTTTTTATCGTGAAAGTATGGATCGTCAAGACATTCTAAAAGAGTTTAGCAACATCATCAACACTGAATTATCAACATCTAATATCACGAAATCAATGATTGTCGCAATTCAAAAAGGTTTGAGTCCAATTGGCGTCACAATTTTCTTAAAGCAAGAAAATGCCTTTACACTCATGCGTACATCAATTGATGGTTTTGAAGATGAAAAAGTTTCTTTCAGGAATACCCATCCAATCATTAAATGGTTTTTAAATGATCGAGATTTATTATTAAAATCTCATCTAGATAATCATGTAATATTCAAAGGACTTTGGGATAAAGAAAAGTTGTTATTACAAAGATTATATACAGAATTTATTATGCCACTGAGATACAATGATGAACTTGTTGGTCTTGCGATTGTTGCACCAAGACAAGATGCCACACCGTATGTAGATAGTGAGATTGAATTTTTACAAACATTATTGAACAATGCTTCGGCTATTATGGAAAATGCAAAACAATTTGAAGAAGTAAAAAAAGAAGCGATTACAGATGAGTTAACTGGGTTATATAATCATCGATTCTTTTATGAAACAGCAAATGAATGGTTACAGAAAGATAAGTATCATTCATTCACCATCGCAATGATTGATATCGACCATTTTAAGATTTACAATGATTTATATGGTCATAGTGCTGGAGATGCCGCATTAAAAAGAATTGCTGATATCATTAAAGGAAATTTGTATGAAGAAGACTTTTTGGTTCGTTATGGTGGAGAAGAGTTCTTACTATATTTACCATTAACAATGGAAAGTGATGCTTTTAGAGCAATTGAAAAAGTTCGAAAAAACATCGAAAATGCATTTTTACATTCAAGTGATATTCGTGAGTTTTTGACAGTAAGTGTCGGCGCTGCGACATACCCGTTACACGGAAAAACTATTGAAGAAATTGTCAATAAAGCAGATCTTGCGGTTAAAAAAGGAAAGAAAACTGGACGAAACAAAGCAATATTATATTCTGATGCAGAATTAGAAAAAACACAATACACTGATGATATTCAAGAAAAAATTGACAATGCATACCTTTCTAGTATTTATGCACTAGCTGCGACTATTGATGCGAAAGATCATTACACTTTTGGCCATTCTAATAATGTTGCCTTATTATCGAAAAGATTGGCAAAAGAAATGGGATATGATGAAGCAACAGTGGATTTGATTCATAGTGCAGGATTACTCCATGACATTGGAAAAGTTGGTATTCCTGAACAAGTATTATCAAAACCAGGAGTATTAACCCCTGAAGAGCGTGAGATTATGGAATCACACGTACTGCAGTCTATCAGCATTATTAAACATATTCCGAATTTGGTTGAGACAGTTCCAATTATTATTAGTCATCATGAGCATTATGATGGTACAGGTTATCCAAGACAAATTAAGAAAGAATCAATTCCTAAATTAGGTCGTATTCTATGTTTGGCGGATTCTTATGATGCGATGACAACAGATCGACCTTACAGAAAAGGATTGACCTCTGAACAAGCAATTTATGAAATCAAACGATGTGAAGGAACACAATTTGATCCAGAAGTATGTGAAGTGATGATAGAATTGATTAAGAGCGGAGAAATTGATAAATTACCACTTGAAAACCGAAGTCGTTCATGACTTCGGTTTTTTATATGACAACGTGACACATTTTATATTATTGTTTATTTACTATCAACATTTTTATGATATAATCTTTTAATGTGGTGGTGAAACTATGAGTCAAGATGATCGAAAAAGATACTTAATATTAAAAGATCCTAATATATATAAAGGATTGATTTTCCTCGCAATTCCATTAATGATTAATAACCTGATTAAAACATTTCATGATGTCATCGATATGTATTTTGTGAGTAATATACCAGGTAGAAGTGCAGAAGCAGTAAGTGCGATTAATATGACATTTCCAGTTGTATTTACTTTTATTTCTTTTGGGATTGGACTCAGTGTTGCTGGAACAAGTCTGATCTCACAATTTATTGGATCAAGACAATTAGAAGATGCACGAAAATATGCGAGTAATTTGGTTGTCATTGCATTTTTAATAGGGGCATTTTTTATGCTAGTATCATTCTTTGCTTCACCACTGATTATGCGATTAATGGGAACAGAAGGTTTTGTCTTTGAAAACAGTGTGAAATATTTACGTATTCGTGCATTTGAATTGCCTGTAGTCTTTATGTTTTTTGCGTTTACAGCAATTAGACAATCAACTGGTGATACAGTGACCCCAGTGATATATGGTGTTGTTACAATGGTTGTGAACATCATTTTATCACCGATATTAATTAGTGTGTTAGATTTAGGGGTAGCAGGGGCAGCTTACGCTACGTTGTTTGCGAATGTTGTGATTATGCCATTTGGTTTAATGCAGTTGCTTAAGAGTAAATCGGGTATCACCATCAAGCGTGAATATATGATTTTAGATCGAGATATTTCTTGGCATATTATTAAAACCGCGATTCCAGCATCTTTAGGACAATCGATTACAGCGATTGGATTTGGTGTGATGAATGGTGTAATTTACTCATTTGGAATTGAAACAGTCGCCGCATTTGGCGTTGGAAATAGATTATCAAGTGTGATATTGCATCCAGTGATGGCGATTGGCGCAGTACTTGCTGCCTTTATTGGACAAAACATTGGTAACCTTAATCCAGAAAGAGCAAAAGAAACATTTAGGAAAGCAATGTTGTTGTCTATATTCTTAATGGCGTTTGGTAGTGCAATCTTACTGAATTTTAGAGAATTTTTTGCTAGTTTTTTCATCAAAGAAAATCCCGTTGCGCTTGCGTTAACAGTTGAATATATGTTCTATTTATTGATTGGATTACCTTTAATGGGTATTTTCCAAACATTTATTGGAACTTTCAATGGAACTGGAAATACCCATTTCACATTTGTCTTAACGATTACGAGATTATGGTTATTGCGTATCCCGCTTGTAATGGGATTCAAGTATTTGACTGATTTGGGTAGCAGTGGTGTTTGGTATGCGATGTTGATTAGTAATTTTATGATTGCTTTTTTAGGATTCTATTTATATAGAAAAATTGATTTCAAACCGAAAGTTCGCATTAGAAAAAATGTGATTTAACCTATTAAAAAGCCGATTTCCGTCTAAACAAAGCCCTTTTAAAAAGGGCTTTTTTTAATTGAAAATGCATATAAATTTATCCAAAAATGTTGTATAATATATATAATACGTTAAAGAGAGGGAGAGTTTATGAAAAAAATATTGTTGTTACTATTAACATTTATGCTCAGTTTTACATTGTATGCGTGTGATCCTGAAGAAGATCCAAACACTGATCCAGTTGATCCAATTACTTGTGAAGAAGGTCAAGAAGAAGTTGATGGAGAATGTGTGGACATTGTCATACCATTGACTGATGCAGAACTTGTTGAAGAGGCAAAAGATGCATTAGATTTAGGAGATTTATCAGCAGTTACTGAAGACATTTTATTACCATCAGAAGGAATAAATGAGACTGTAATCACTTGGTCTTCATCTAATACTTTTTGGATTTCTATTGATGGTGTTGTAACAAGACCTCAATATTCTTATGGTGATATGCCTGTGCAGTTAACAGCGACTATTACTTTAAATGATGAAAGTGTTGAAAAAGTATTTGAAGTGACAATCATTAAGATTCCTGTAGAACAAGAAGTAGCGACCGATGTTGCGACACTTGATTTCTTTGATCAAACAATTGTGACGGAAAATTTAAATTTCCCAGTTTTTGGAAGTCGTGGGACAGTCTTTTATTTTAGTTCAAGTAATCCTGATGTCATCAACAAAAGTGGAATTGTCTTCCGCCCTGGTTATACTGAAGAAGACGCTGAAGTGACCATCACTTTAAATGCGACTATTGGACAATATAGTGAAATATATACATTTGATTTCACTGTGCCAAAAATGCCAGCGCCAGAAGTGTCTGAAACGATTTCAATGCCGTTCATTAGTTTGGCTACAGAATGGACACTAGAAGATGGCACTTTGGATATCCATTACTTAAATGAAGGGAATATTCCTTATGTGAATATTCAAGACTTTATTAATGTATTAAATGGTGCAATTGAATCTGAAGAAATGCTTTATGATCTAACAGGTGATGTATTTACCATGTCATATATTTATGAAGCAGAAGATGAGCTCGATGAAGATTATACATTAATCAATACATTTGATTTCTCAACCAACATAATGACTGTTAATACGATGGCATTTTTTGGTGGATTGACAAGTTCTACATCAAGTGATTTTGGTGGAGATTTGGTCACAGTAGATTCAACAGCGACAGATCCAATCGAAGTGGTTGTTGATTTTGATGATTATAATATGCAAGTAGCGAATATTGGTGGAATGCTTTATATGCCATTCCATTTGGCGAATTTCTTCTATTCTGGTAGTATGTTTAATACTTATTATAATGGAGAAGAAATTTTAGCGATTGATGCTTGGCAAATGGACACAGATGAAGTCATTGCTCAAATGGAAGATACTGCATTGGTGGATGAAGAAATGCCTGATGATATGCGTAAATTTACGTATCATTTCTTAGCCTTGTCTTTTGATTTGATTTATGGACTCAAAGAAGTAAAAGAAATTGAAAGTGGACATGATTATTTAAGCAATTATATGAAAACAATGATTTTAGGTGATGATGACGATTTATCAAATGCCATGAAAGATGCACAATATGGTCTTGATGATCCACATTCAGGATACCTAATGACAGGATATTATGATGGTGTTCGTGATCTTGGATTATCAATTAATGATATCGGGCCACGTTGGCGAGCAATGGTAGAATATAGTTGGCAAGATCATATCACTGATTATTGTGGTTCATTTACTGAAAATGTATCTTATGAAGTAAATGCAGATGGTACAATCGCAGTAGTAAACATTACAGGATTTAGTTTAGATGCTGTGAATGATACAGATACAGCAAAAGAATTTGGTGAAAAATTAACACAAATCCAAAATCTTGGAACAGTGGAAAGTATTGTGATTGATTTATCTTGTAATGGTGGTGGAACAATCGGTATTGCACTCCAAGTACTTGGATATGTTACTGATGACCCAATCACTGTTTATAGTAAAAACCCAACAGACTTAACTGAAGAAACTTGGACAACTACTAGCACAGTAGATGCACTAACAGGGATTGATTGGTATATCATGACATCACCTTCAACATTTAGTGCAGCTAACTTAGTAACAAGTATTGCTAGTGATCAAGGACTTGCAACGATTATTGGACGACAATCTTCAGGAGGAGCATGTAGTGTTGCTTATATTTACTTACCTGATGGTTCAATCATTAATATGAGTAGTGACTGGATGTTGACAAATGACCAATTCGAGTCAATCGAATTTGGTATTCCAGTAGACGTAAGTGCGTCAAATTTGGTCAACAATGATGGTACGATTAATTTTGATAAAATTGAAGAAATTGTAGCGAATAATCAAGCTGAATAAAAGAGTAAAAAAGTAAATCAAAGCTATTTTGATTTACTTTTTTTTGTGCTATAATATAAACGAAAACGTTTTAGCAAAGTATAATAAGGAGTGTAAAAAATGAAAAAAATACCTCTAGAAGAGAAAATAAAACTAACAAGTGGACAAAGTAATTGGCATTTTTTTGCTGGTGATTTGATTGATGGGAAAAAGATTGTCGTTGCGGATGGTCCTCATGGGGTTAGAGTGTACAAACAAAGTGTCAATGATGGTGATTTCTTGGATCAGCAACATTTGGCACCGACAACGCTATTCCCAAGTGCATCTGCGATGGCTTCAACTTGGAATGTTGAGTTGATCAAAGAAGCAGGTAAAACAATTGGAAAAGAATGTCGACATCATGAGGTTGATGTCTTACTTGGTCCTGGGATGAACTTAAAAAGAAGTCCTTTAGGTGGACGTAACTTTGAATATTATAGTGAAGATCCTTACTTAACAAGTGAAATGGGAAAAGCTTTTGTTGATGGTGTTCAAAGTGAAGGTGTAGGAGCATGCATCAAACATTTTGGTCTCAATGAACAAGAGACAATGCGACGTTTTGTTGATGTGAAAATTGATGAACGCACGATTCATGAAATGTACTTGTATCCATTTTATAAAGTGATCAAAGAATCGAATCCTTGGATGATTATGAGTAGTTATAATAAATTGAATGGACATTATGCATCTGAATCGGCTTATCTTTTAAAGGATGTTTTACGAAAACAATGGTCTTATGAAGGCGCAGTTGTATCGGATTGGGGCGCAGTGCAAGATAAAGTAAAGTCAATCAAAAATGGAATGAATGTTGAAATGCCTGGACCATCTTCATTTGAAGAAGATATAAAAAAAGCCTTAGAACAAAATGAACTGACAGAGCAAGAGATAGATGAAAGTTTACAACCATTGTTTGATTTGCATCAAAAAGTCAAACAAATCAAACCTCTCGAATCAATTCATTTAGAAGAACATCATCATGTTGCTCAAAGAGTGGCACGTGAATCAATTGTACTATTAGAAAATGATGGTATATTACCACTAAATGTAGATAATAAAAAGATTGGTGTCATCGGACAGTTTGCCAAAGAACCACGCATCAATGGCGGAGGAAGTGCGACGGTCAAGCCATATAAACAAGAAATACCTTATGATGCATTAAAAGCAACCTTTGGTCATATCATGTATGCTGAAGGTTATGAGGAGAATAATACGAACAAGGATTTGTTAAAAGATGTCGCACAAGTTTCAAAAGAAAGTGATGTTATACTGTATTTTACTGGTACGACAGATACTTTAGAAACAGAAGGAAAAGACCGTCCTCATATGTCGTTACCAAAAGGTCATTTAGAAGTATTTGAAGAGATTGTGAAACACAACAAAAACATGATTGTTATCTTAAGCAACGGTAGTGCACTTGATTTAAGAGCAATAAAAAGACAAAGTCGCGCTATATTAGAAACATGGTTCTTAGGTGGAGCAGCTGCGCAGGCAATCGTTGATATATTGATCGGAACCGTTTCACCTAGTGGACGTTTACAAGAAACATTCCCACTCATGTTAGAACATACGCCACATTATGGGACGTTCCCTCAAAAAGCAACGGTTGACTATCATCAAGATTTGATTATGAACGGGTATCGCTATTACGATACACATCATTTAGATGTGTTGTATCCTTTTGGATATGGATTAAGTTATGCGGACATTGGTTATAAGGACGTTTCTTATCAGGTGAGCAATACATTTGAAAATCAGTATGTTCAAGTAACACTTACGCTTGAGAATAAGAGTAATATTGATGCATTTGAAACAGTTCAAATCTATGTACAATCAAATGATGCAGAAATCGTTAAGCCACTTCAAGAATTAAAAGCATTTAAAAAAGTAATGGTGAAGGCAAAAGAGACAAATACCATTACAATTGATGTACCATTTGATGCATTTGAATCGTACAGTGAAAGAATTCATAAGTTTGTTGTCTATAATGGCTCATATACTCTGCATGTTGGTCAAAACAGTAGAGACATCTTTTCATCAAAAGACATTCAAGTTGTAGATGGGATTGATTATCGACCTGTCATGGATTTAACATACCCAGTGGATTACTTGGTTCTTTATTATCCAAAATGGGCGAAATTTATTGAGGATAACTTCAGAAAACTTTGGTGGCATGAAAAAGAAGAACCTATTTGGCGAATTATTGATCGTTATAAACGACATAAAAATATCAGTGAAGAAGAAATTGCTTCACTAATCAAACAAATCAAGGAGGATATCAATGTATAAAGCAGCAGAAGATCGTTATGAAAAAATGATTTATAATCGAGTTGGTAAAAGCGGATTAAAATTACCTCAATTGTCTCTTGGATTTTGGCAAAACTTTGGTGAAGAAAAACCATTTGAAGAGGTAAAAGAAATTGTCCTGCGTGCATTTGATGCAGGCATTACACATTTTGATTTAGCCAATAATTATGGTCGACCTGCAGGAAGTGCTGAAAGTAACTTAGGAAAAATCTTACAAAATGAACTCGCTCCTTATAGGGATGAGCTGATTATTTCTACAAAAGCAGGATATGGTATGTGGCAAGGACCGTATGGAGATAATGGAAGTCGTAAATATTTAATGGCATCAATTGATCAATCCTTAGAGCGCTTAGGATTAGACTATGTAGATATTTTTTATCATCATCGTCCAGATTATGAAACGCCACTTGAAGAGACCATGAAGGCTTTAGCTGACATAGTTCAACAAGGAAAAGCGTTGTATGTGGGCATTAGTAATTATCCTGCTGAGCGTGCAAGAAGAGCGGTGAAGATTTTACGTGATTATGGTGTGGAAATGTTGATTACACAACCACATTTTAGTATGTTAGATCGCTGGATTCAAAAAGAGGGTCTAGTAGAAGCAATGGTAGATGAGGGTGTAGGAATTATTCCTTTTAGTATTTTGTCACAAGGATTATTAACAGATAAATATATTGATAAAATTCCTAAAGATTCACGTGTTGCGAATCCTGATATATGGTTCTTAAATGAAAAAAATGTTACAAAAGAACTGCGAGAAAAATTGGTTGCGCTTCAACGTATTGCGAAAAAACGTAAACAAACACTAGCAGAAATGACGATTGCTTGGACATGCGCGCAAAAAGGAATTTCTTCAGTCTTGATTGGTGTCTCACGATTGTCACAGTTAGAAGACAACTTACATACTTTAAAGAATCTTGATTTTACAAAAGAAGAATTAAAAGAAATTGAACATATTCTTGCATAAAGATCAAAAAAAATCATATCAATCTGATATGATTTTTTGTTTTTTTATTTAAATATTCCAGATTTGATGATGTCCATGACATCATCAACTATTTTATCAACGTCATCATTATTGTCACCTAGATCAAGGAGTATTTTTAAACCGATAAAATTTGTGACACCCATTAAAATATAAGAAACAAGTTCGGTATTCACATCATGCATTTCCCCATCTTCAATAGATTTATTTAATCCTCGTTCGTAACGTTTTGCGAAAGAATCATAATAATTTCTGAATATGGTTTTGTCAATATAGAGTGATTCCCAGATGATGTTATATGCATGAGGATTTTCAAGCGCATATTTGATGAATGTTTTGATTCCTACTTTTTCTTTTTCAAAACGACCTTCAACACGTGATACCTTTTCACTAATTCTTTTACGAATTTCATGTTGGTATTGCGTTAGAATATAACGATACAAAACAAGTTTATTTGGAAAATACAAATAAAAAGTTCCTGCGCCTATTCCAGCCGCAGTCGTAATGTTGTTAATGGTCGTTCCGTGATAACCTTTTTTGTAAAACAAATCAATCGTTGTATCAACAATCAGTTGAAAAGTTGCGAGTCCGTTTCTAGTTGTTGGGATTTTAATTTCTTGTTCATGCATAAAAAAAACTCCTTTAAATGCGCTCATTGTGATTGACAATGAAAACGCTTTATGATATATTATGAATAAGTATTCAGGTTTTGAATAACAATTCATATTTTCGTCGTTTTTGACTATAGTTAGTATATAGTAATTGCGACTAAAATGCAAGAGTATGTCATATACTCAATTTAATTTAGGAGGAAAATTATGAGTAAAGTATTTATTGTATCAGCAAAAAGAACGCCGATCGGATCATTTACAGGAAGTCTTTCAACAGTTCATCCTGCGGATTTAGGAAGTACAGTTGTAAAGAATATTTTAGAAGAAACGAAGATTCCAAAAGATGCAATTGATGAGTTAATTGTAGGGAATATTTTACCTGCAGGTATTGGACAAGGATTGGGACGCCAAATATCAATCGGATCAGGTATTCCTGTAAGCGTTCCAGCGTATAGCTTAAATATGGTATGTGGTAGTGGGATGAAAACAATCATCAACGCATATACATCAATCAAAGCTGGCATCCACAATTTGGTCATCGTTGGTGGTTCAGAATCGATGTCTCGTGCACCATTTATTTCACCACATGAAATCCGTAGTGGAATGAAAATGGGTGGCATTGTATTAAAAGATCATATGATTGATGATGCGTTAACAGACGTATTTAATAATGTTCATATGGGAATTACTGCCGAAAATATTGTAGATAAATATGAACTTACAAGAGAAGAACAAGATGAATTTGCCATTCATTCTCAAGAAAAAGCAATCAAAGCAGTTGATGAAGGTCGTTTCAAAGATGAAATCGTGCCTGTTGTTGTGAAACATCGTAAAGGAGAAGATATCATCGATACTGATGAATATCCGAACCGACGCACTTCACTTGAAAAATTAGGAACATTACGTGCTGCATTTAAAAAGGGTGGAAGTGTTACTGCTGGAAATAGTTCAGGAATTAATGATGGTGCTAGCTTTATGCTTGTAGCATCAGAAGAAGCAGTGAAGAAATACAATTTAACACCACTTGTAGAAGTTGTTGGATTTGGTCAGGGTGGAGTCGAACCTTTATATATGGGACTTGGACCAGTACCAGCGATTAAAAATGCTTTAGTATCTGCAAATATGAAATTAAGTGATATGGAATTATTGGAATTGAATGAAGCATTTGCGGCGCAAAGTTTAGGTGTTATTAAAGAATTGGTTGATCAACATGATCTAACAAAAGATGAAATATTAGAGCGTACCAATGTTAACGGTGGAGCGATTGCTCTTGGACATCCAGTTGGTGCAAGTGGAAACCGTATTACAACTACATTGATTCATGAGATGAAAAAACGTAATCTTACATACGGTTTGGCATCACTATGTATTGGTGGCGGTATGGGTACAGCTATTATTGTTAAAAATGTGGAGGTAAAATAATGAGATTAGAAAATAAAGTCGCAGTTATCACTGGTGGAGCAAACGGACTCGGAAAAGAAATGTCTCTTCGATTTGCTAGTGAAGGTGCAAAAGTAGTTGCCGTTGATATGGCAGAATTGGATTACAAACACGATACAGTTGAAGGTTATAAATTGAATGTAACAGATACAGAAGCTTGTAAAGAGTTTTTTGATTATGTCGTCGATAAATATGGTCAAATTGATATTTTGGTGAACAACGCAGGGATTACAAGAGATGCGATGACACGTAAAATGACTGATGAACAATGGAATTTAGTGATTGATGTTAATTTAAAAGGAGTTTTTAATTTAACAAGACATATTGGTCCACAAATGGAAAACATTGGTGGCGGATCGATTATTAATATTTCAAGTGTTGTTGGTGAATATGGAAACATTGGTCAAGCGAATTATGCTGCTACGAAAGCTGGTATTCTTGGTTTGACGAAAACATGGGCAAAAGAATTTGCTAGAAAAGGTGTTCCAGTGAGAGTGAATGCAATCGCTCCTGGATACATTATGACAGATATCTTAAAAACTGTACCACAAGATTTGCTTGATAAATTTGCTTCTATGACGATGTTGAAACGTCTTGGGGAACCAAAAGAAATTGCGAACGTTGCGTTATTTTTAGCAAGTGAAGAAGCATCATATGTTACTGGACATACAATGAGTGTCAACGGTGGTATGAGATTATAGTTATTTAGGAGGATTCAAAATGGCAGAGAACAAGAACATCGGGATTGTTGGTACAGGGATATACTTGCCAAAACAAAAGATGAGTGCACACACGATTGCTAAAGCAACCAATGGTGTATGGACAGAAGAAGCCGTCATTGAAAAGCTCGGGATCAAAGAAAAATATATTGCAAATGATGATGAAGGCGCACAAGAAATGTCTTATTTAGCTGCTGTTGATTGTTTGAATAATACAAAGGTTGATCCTCTTGAGATTGATGTGATTTTATCGATTACAGAAGAATGGAAAGAGTACCCATTAACTACATCTGCGCTTTATGTGCAAGGAAAAATAGGTGCGACTAATGCGTGGGGAATTGATTTACAAAATCGTTGTTGTACAAGCGTTAGTGCACTGAAAATCGCGAAAGATATGCTCGTCGCTGATGATGAGATTGATACCATCATGATTGTTGGTGGATATCGAAATGGAGATTTTGTAGATTACACAGATAAAAATATGTCTATGATGTATAATTTGTCAGCTGGTGGTGGTGCGATGATTTTAAGAAAAGGGTATGATAAAAATATTATTCTTGGATCGCATATTATTGGTGATGGTACCCTTGCTAGAAGTGCGGGAGTAGAAATTGGTGGATCTAAAAACCCAATTACTTGTCAGAATATCGATCAAGCATATAAATCATTGAAACTAATGGAACCAGTCAGAATGAAAGAGCGACTCAATGATGTATCAATGAAGAACTGGTTTACATGTATAGATGAGTCATTAAGAAAATCATCATTAAGTAGAGATGACATAGATTATTTGGCGATTTTACACATCAAACGTTCGGGACATAATGCAATGTTGAGTGAGTTAAATCTTCGTAATGATCAAACAATTTACTTAGAAAACTATGGACATATTGGCCAAATTGATCAAATATTATCACTCCATTTGGCAAAAGAACAAGGGAAGTTACAAGCTGGTGATCACGCATGTTTATTAGCAGCAGGAATCGGTTATGTTTGGGCTTCTAGTATTGTGAGGTGGGGCTAATGTCAGATTTATTTGGTATCATATTTAACAGTTTAGAAACAGGGAGTGTATATGCTTTAGCAGCACTCGGGATTGTATTGATTTTTAGAACAAGTAAAACCACCAACTTTGCACAAGGTATGATTGGTACGTTTAATGCATATATTGCAGCTTACGTGATGCTTAGTTTGGGTTGGAGTATTTGGATTGTTGCACTACTTGCGCTCGTAACTGCGTTTTTGACAGGGATCATAATTGATACATTCATTATTAGACCTGCTTCAAAAGTAAATGCAATCTCAAAACAAATCATTACATTGGGAATCATTATGGTGATTGTCGGATTATTGCCGAAAATATTTGGTGTTGCTTCATTTCAATTGCCTCGATTCATCGCATCAGAATATAGTTTAGACATCTTTGGAGCTACGTTATTTTATAACACCATATTTGTCATTGTTTTGTCTTTGACATTAATGGGTGGAATGTTTATGTTTATCCAACATACTAAGTGGGGACTAGCAACAAGAGTAACCGCTTCAGATGAAACAACCTCAAAGCTGATGGGAGTCCCAACGAAAAGAGTAACGATGATTTCTTGGGCAACAGCAGCAATGCTTGGGACACTCGCAGCACTCTTTGTTGCGCCACGAGTTAGTGTGTATGGAAATATGTTACTGACAGTGCAAATTAGCGCATTTTTCGCTGGTACTTTGGGTGGGTTTTCAACCTTCTTTGGACCAGTTGTGGGGGCGTACATCATTGCCTTTAGTAGAAACTTTACCCAATTTTATATTTCCGATATTTGGGGAAATGTCATGGTTTATACATTGATTTTGGTTTTCTTGTATTTTAAACCATATGGGTTGTTCGGTAAAAAGCCGACAAAGAAAGTGTAGGTGATGAATGTGAAATTTTTGACAAAAATAGAAGAACTACTAGGACCATTCAGTGCCAAACTAAGAAAACATCCCAATTTAACATTTGTTGTCTTTGGATTATTGCTTTGTTTGGTTGCATTGTTACCACACTTAGGACTGATGAATTTTGGTACAATGAGTATCATTGCCTACATCACAATCTACGCTGTTACAGCTTTAGGACTAAATATTTTACTAGGGTTTAGTGGATTGATTTCACTTGGAACAGCAGGGTTTGTTGGTGCTGGTGCACTTGGAACAGCAGTCTTTATTGAGATGGGATTACCTTTTGAACTCGCAGTAGTGTTGGTTCTGACTATCTCTGGAAGTATTGGCGCATTAATCGGTCTTTTCTCTTTAAAAGTGGAAGGAATATATTTGGCGATTGCGACATTATTTGTTGGTGAAATTTTAAGACAGATTTATACACAGGTTCCTATTTTTGGAGGTAACTCAATCCAAATTGATGGAGGAATTAAACTGTTAGGTTTTATAGAATTAAGTCAAATCTTTAAAGAACAACGTAGTATGTTGTTTGTGTTGTTGGTGATCATTATGGTTTTAATGATGATTGCGATGAACAACATTATTAAGAGTAAGACTGGTCGTGCATTGCTCGCAATGTCTAGAAGCGAACATGCAGCGCAAGCAATGGGGATTAGCTTACTAAAATACCGTTTAACTGCCTTTGTATTAGCAACACTATTTGCGACTGTTGGAGGGATTATGTACGCAATGTATTTTCAAACAATTCCGACAACATCATGGTCTCTTGATCTATCGCTATTCATCATCGCAATGGTGGTTGTAGGTGGGTTTAAATCGATTTACGGAACATTCTTAGGTGCTTTTATCATTCATGGTATTCCAAACTTGATATTAAAAGATTTACTTGGGGATATATCTTATATCTTTAGTGGTGTTCTTATTATTTTGGTGATTATTTTCTATCCTAACGGATTTGTTTATATTTGGGTAGACATCAAAAAAGGATATTCCAAACTGAAGAAACGACTGCAGAAGGATGTGACTACTGATGGAAAGTAAAAAGACAATATTGGAACTAAATAAAGTCAGTATGCACTTTGGAGGTTTGACTGCGGTTGATGAGTTATCACTTGATGTGAAAGAAGGAGAGATAGTTGGTTTGATTGGTCCTAATGGGGCAGGAAAAACAACAGTGTTCAACTGTGTCACACAGTTTTATAAAGAATATACGGGTGATATTTACTTTCAAAATCATGATGGAGATCAAGTTGATTTGCGAGATTATAAAGTAACAGATATCGCAAAACTAGGTCTTATTCGTACTTTTCAAAATGTTGAGTTGGTCAAAGATTTAAGTATCCTAGACAATTTACTCATCGGTGCACATCATCATTATGAAACTGGCATCATTCAACATATTTTACATACAAAAAAAGCTCGATCTGAAGAAAAAAGAATGAAAGAAAAAGCATATGAAATCTTAAAATTCTTAAAAATATATGAGATAAAAGATTTTTATGTTGCTGGACAACCTTACGGGATTTTAAAGAAAATCGAGATTGCGAGAACTTTGATGAGTGATCCGAAACTAATAATCTTAGATGAACCAGCAGCTGGACTAAATGATCAAGAAACAGATGAACTAGAAACGTTGATTCATCAAATCCGTGAGAATTACCATACCACCATCTTGCTTATTGAGCATGATATGGGATTTGTGATGAATATTTGTGATCGTGTATGTGCCATTAACTTTGGAAAATTCTTAGCAATGGACATCCCAAAAAATATTCAAAAAAATCCTTCTGTACAAGAAGCATACTTAGGAAAGGATGAGTAAGATGAGCGCGTTATTAGAAATTCAAAACCTTAACGTATCTTATGGGGCGATTAGAGCCCTTAAAAACGTGAAGATTGAAGTAAAAGAACAATCTATTACTGCCATCTTAGGAGCCAATGGTGGTGGAAAAAGCACTTTGCTGAAAAAGATATCAGGAATTGTTGATGCGCAGAGTGGAGAGATTATATTTGATGGAGAAGACATCACAAAGATGTCACCTGAAAAAATAGCAAATAAAGGGATTATTCATGTCCCTGAAGGAAGACAAATTTTTGGAGATTTAACTGTGTTGGAAAATTTAATGATTGGAGCATTTACTGCCAAAGGTGGAGATGTACCAATGAAAAATGTCTTTCCTGGAATCATCAAGCAAAAAAAACAAGAAGAGCTTGATCGTATCAATAAAGATGATCAAAATTCGATAGTACATTTGACAAAAAAAGAAATGATTAAGAACAATTTACTTCGTGTGTATGATTATTTTCCAGTGTTAAAGGAACGTAAAAATCAAGTTGCTTTATCATTGTCGGGTGGAGAACAACAAATGCTTGCCATCGGTCGTGGATTGATGAGTACACCCAAATTATTGATATTAGATGAACCATCTTTGGGACTTGCGCCATTAATTGTAAAAGATATTTTTCAAATTATTAAACAATTAAAAGAAGAAGGATTATCAATATTGATAGTAGAGCAAAATGCCCTGCAAACATTAAAAATTGCAGATTATGGTTATGTATTACAAGTTGGCGACATTGTCAAAGAAGGACTTTCAAAAACATTGATTAATGATCCGGAATTGATTGAAGCTTACTTAGGAAAATAGCAACTCATCTGTGAAAACAGATAGAAGATAAAAAAAAGAAAGAAAAAAATTAGGAGGAAATTAGAATGAAGAAATTGGTATTGGCTTTATTAGTAGCTGTTTCAGTATTAACACTTGCTGCCTGTGGAACAGATGATTCAGCACAAGGTGTTACAGAAGATACAGTAAAAGTGGGAAACACAGCTGCAACAAGTGGATTTTTAGCATTTGTTGGTGAACCATTTGTCGCAGGTATGCAAGCATACTTTGACATGGTGAATGAAGATGGTGGAGTAGCTGGTCGTACAATTGAATATATTCAATATGATGATCAATTTGATGGAGCACAAGGGTTAACTTATACTCAACAGTTGGTCGAAGATGATGAAGTATTTGCACTTGTAGGTCACTTCGGTACTCCAACAGTTTCTGCGACACAAGAATATTTAGCAGAAATTGGAATTCCAACAACGTATTATGCAACAGGTGTCAGTGCGTTATTCAATCCAGAAGCTACTGAGGGTGAAAGAGCATCATTCCCAGTACAACCGATTTATGACGCTGAAGGTGAAGTAATGGTTGCACGTGCAATTTCAGAATTAGGAGCAGAAAACATTGGTGTTTTATACAGTAATGCTGATGATGGACGTGGATTATTAAATGGTATCCAAATCCGTGCTGCTGAACTTGGTGTTTCACTTGCTGCAGTTGCACAAGTTGCACCAGATTCTGACGACATGAGTACTGCTGCACAATTGATGTTAAGTTCTGGTGTAGATGTTATTTTACTTGCGATGAACCAAGCACCAGCTGCAACAGCCGTTCGTGCTTTAAATGCTGCAGGTAGTGATGTACCAGTCATTACAAGTTATGTAAATGCAGATGCTACATGGTTAAATGGTGTACAAGATGCATTAGGAAACTTTGATATTTATGCAAGTGCATGGATTGATATCTTTGCTGCAAATGGTGTAGACTTCTCTGAAGATTACAACTTATTCGCAGAAGAAATTGGAACAGAATATGCGGCTAACGCATATGCATTCGCTGGATGGATTGCAGCTGCTACATTCGTTGTCGGTCTTGAACGTGTTGGTGATGAACCATTAACTTGGGAAAACTATATCAATGCAATGGAAGAAGCACCAGTTGAATTACCATTCGGTGTTGTTGTGAACTATGCTGACGGACGTCGTGTAGGTACACAAGCAATGGCATTCTTACAAGGAACATCAACTGATGGTGTTGCTGCATGGGAAACAGATCAACCAATTCAAACAATTGACGAGATTTTAGGAAACTAGTATTAAAGAATGAAACATATTGGATAAGGTGGCTTTTGCCACCTTCATCCAATCACATATAGGAGGTAATTATGGCAAAAATAATTACAATACAAGAAGCATTAGAAATGGTAAAAAACAATGATCATATCGTTGCAGGTATGGCAGCTAGTGAAGGTCGAGAATTCTTTAAATCATTACATATGTTACATGGGAAAGTAAATCATGTCACCATTGACAACTGTTTACCTCTTTACCCATATGAGTTTATGGTTAATGAAGAATACAAAGATACATTCACAATCAACAGTTGGTTTTTTTCTGGTGATTTACGCAAAGCTTTTAAAAATAAAAACATATCATTTATTCCAAACCAGCTCCATTTTGCAGGTGTTAGAAGAGTAGAACATCAAGCACCAAATATTTACGTTGGAAATGCAACACCACCTGACAAACATGGGTATGTCTCACTTTCTTTATCAAATGTATATGAAAAAGAAATGTTGCGTGCTGCTGACTTAGTTATTTTAGAAATCAATCCAAATCTTCCAAGAACTCTTGGTGATTTAGAAGTACATGAAAGTGAAATAGATTATTTTGTAAAGGTAGACTATGAAACACCTATCTTGCCAGATATTGAACCGAGTGAAAAAGATGTGTTGATTGGAAAACACATTGCAGAATATATACATGATGGAGATACCATTCAACTGGGTATTGGAGGAATTCCAAACGCGGTCGCGGATCAACTACATCATAAGAAAGATTTGGGTGTGCATACAGAAATGCTCACCACAGGATTTATGAGATTGTATCAGTCTGGAGCAATTACAAATCGTAAAAAAACTCTTCATAATGGGAAATTTGTTGCTGCTTTTGCTTTAGGAACAAAAGAACTTTATGATTTTATTGATGACAATCCTTCAATTATGTTGTTAGATGGTAACTACGTCAACGATCCATGTATAATTGGGCAAAATGACAACCAAGTATCTATCAATACATCGATAGAAATTGATTTAACTGGACAATGTTGTAGTGAATCAATTGGGCCTATTCAGTTTAGTGGAACTGGTGGACAAACAGATACGGCAACCGGAGCACAACGTGCGAAAAATGGACGAAGTTTTATTGCTTTATACTCAACTGCGAGTGTGAAAAACAAAGAAACTGGTGAACGTGAAGATATATCGAAGATTGTGCCATTTTTAAAACCTGGCGCAGCTGTTAGTTTATCTAGAAATGATGTTGATTATATAGTCACAGAATACGGCGCAGTAAGATTACGCGGAACTTCTGTTAAAGAACGTGTGGAATTATTGATTAGTATTGCACATCCGAAATTCCGTGATGAGTTAAGACAAAAAGCCCGAGAAATTGGGTATATCGCGTGAGTATATTTACATATCAAGAAAAGGATATCTATTATGAAATTGATGGTATTTTAGGTTCGAATAGCGATGTGATTGTGATTTTAAATGGCATTATGATGTCGACGAAAAGTTGGGATGCATTTGTTGAAAACTTTTCTAAAAATCATGTATTGTTGCGTTATGATATGTTTGATCAAGGACAAAGTGCAAAAATAGAAGAATCATATACGCAAACGATCCAAGTGGAACTACTAAAAAGTTTGTTAGAACATCTTGGTATTGGACAAGCAAATATTGTCGGAATTAGTTATGGAGCTAGTATTGCTTTACAGTTTGCGGCGAAATATCCTACTATGATTAAGCGAATGGTTGTCGCAAATGTTGTTGCGAAAACCTCACCATGGCTTAAAGATATTGGTGATGGATGGAATGAAGTGGCGAAAACTGGAAATGGTTTAGCATATTACCATATCACAATTCCTTATATTTATTCACCGCAGTTTTATACATTACACAATGACTGGATGGAAAAAAGGAAAGAACTATTGGTGCCGTTGTTTTCAACAAGAACATTTCTTGATCGGATGATTCGTTTAACGAAAAGTGCTGAAACGCATGATGTGATAAAGGATTTGCCAAACATCAAGACACCGACGTTGATTATTTCCTCAGAAGAAGATTATCTCACACCACCTTTTGAACAAAAATATTTACAAGAACATCTTCAAAACGCTGAACTTGTATCAATTCCAAATTGTGGACATGCATCAATGTATGAAGTACCGAAAACATTTACGGCATTGGTGTTGGGATTTTTTGGACAAACGAAACTAGATTATCAAATTTAGGAGGATAGCAATGGAAAAATCGAAAATTAAGCTACAAAATAATGAAGAGTATTACTATTTAGAAGTGAAAAATGATTTACCAAATTTGGTATTAATTCATGGAAATATGAGTAGTAGTATTCATTATATGCCACTGATTGAACGTTTGAAAAATGATTTTCATATCTACGCAATGGATTTACGCGGTTTTGGTGATTCATCTTATAAAAAACCGATTGATACATTAGAAGATTTTGCTGATGACGTAAAAATGTTTATGGACGCACTCGATATTCAAGATGCTCACATAGCAGGTTGGAGTACTGGTGGCGCAATCGCTTTAAAGTTTGCCGCGAAATATCCAGATAAAACAAAGAAAATAGTGTTGATTGAATCTGCTTCTTATCGTGGTTATCCAATCTTTAAAAAAGATGAAAATAATCAACCGATTATTGGTGAATATTACACTTCAAAAGAAGAAATGTCGCAAGATATGTTACAAGTTTTACCGATGAAAATGGCGTTTGAAAATAAAAATGCAGCTACTGTAAAAGCAGTATGGGAAGCATTAATATATACTGATCATGTTCCTGATGAAGTCACGTATAATTTAAATATCGAAGAAACAATGAAGCAACGCAATTTGGTTGATGTGGATTATGCATTAACTACATTCAATATGTCAAATTTTTCGAATGGTATGAATAATGGGGATGGATCAATTACAAAAGTGACTCAACCTGTATTGTCTATTTATGGCGATCAAGATAAGGTTGTTTTAGAATATATGATTGATGAAACTGTTGAGGCACTCAAAGATGTGAAAAAAGTTGTCTTAAAGGATTCTGGTCACTCACCATTAACTGATCAGCCAGATGAACTAGCGAAACAAATAATGAATTTTTTACTTTAAAACTCCTATGATGAAAGAGTATCCTTTGCTGGATACTCTTTTGTCTTTTACAAGACTATGATATAATAATATTGAGGAGATGATATCGTGAATGTGAAAAAAATTGTATATCCAACGAGATATTTTATTGGTATTGAACATGATCACCCACTTCCAATGTCACATAAAGAGGATAGCCATGTTGCTCCTTTGTTTAGACGATTACAAGCTTGGGAAGAAGATATTGATCATGTAAAAATTCCAAAACAGTTTGTGGGATTGGCTTGTTATCCTCCCAAAGTATTAGAACTTGACACTTTTGATTATTTTACGTTATTAGAAGTTCATGAACTGCAAGATACAACGGCACCACTAGTACAAAAAAAATTACCAAATGGAACGTATTTAGAAATAGAAACTACCTTTGATGAATTAAGAACTACGATTGAAGAAATGTATCGTTATATTGAAGAAAACAAGTTGAACATTCATGAAGGTTTTGATGCCATCATGTTTCATGATCCATCAGATCAGTTGTTGTTTTCTGTTATGTTAAAGGATAGTAACCATGAATAAATATGTCAAACTATATGGAAGAAAAATAGATTATTATGCATCATTAGAGGACCCAAAAAAGTCAGTGTTGGTATTTGAAGAATTAAAAAAATATCAAAACATTGATGGTGGATTTGGTCATGGTCTAGAAATCGACATACAAGCTCCTATTTCAAATATGCCTTCAACGGATGTAGCGATTAAATACATAAACAAGTTACCTCCATCTAATGAGCTTGAGTTGATGATTGATGGGATGATTCGTTATTATGAAGCGATGTTTAATCCAGAAGAACATAGGTGGTATATGGTGGAACAAGAGGTCGACCAATACCCACGTGCTATTTGGTGGAATTATGAGGGTAGAACATCGTTTGGAGTGCTTAACCCAACACCAGAAATACTGGGATTCTTATATCTACACAAAGACAAAGTAAAGACCATCAATCTAGAGAATGAAATTTCTTTGATGGTTGAAAGAATTAAACAACAACTTTCTTTATCTAAAGGGTTTCATGATGTCTTAAGTGTACTGCGTTTTTATCGTGATGTTCCTTATATTCGCCATGATATTTATGACGTTTTATATCGTAAAACACAAGAATTTTTGAAAAACCAAGAAGGCGATTATTATTTAAGAGCGCATCAAGTCGCATTGATTTCTAGTGAGTTTGTCTTAGAAGATCAATTAAAAAAAGATATTGAAAAATTGAAAGAAGAATTGGAAAAGAATGGGTATATTATGTGTCCTTGGCAATGGTATCAATATGAAGAGGATTTTAAAAGAGTAAAACCATATTGGAATGCATTTTTAACAACAGAAGCAATGGAAGCAATCAATAAATATGAGGAGGAAAATTGATGTTTTATCAGTATCCACTGTGTAAATGGTTATCAAAAAACAAAGATGGAGTCTTTGTACTTAAGTTACAAGGTCATATAAAGTATGTTGGTACAACGTTTGATGCCGCTCATCAAAAAAAGATGAAGAAAGTGATTAAATATCTTTTAACAAATTCATCTTCGCCTCTCCAAAAAGCATATGAGATGCGAACAATAGTTTCTGTAAAATGGATGTATGAAAATGATCAAACAAAGGCAAAAGAATTAAAAGAGCAACTCGAAAAAAAATATAAGTTGACAGATAAAAATAAATGGATTCCTGCTTAGGAATCCATTTTTAAAAAGAAAAATCACAATCAAGAATGTATCATAGCTTTGAGGTGATAAAATGAAAAGGAAAGGATTTTTATTTTTGGTTATGATGCTCTTAGCAATAACCATAAAAACACAAGCAGCAACATACAGTAATTACTTACCTGGCGGGAAAAATTATTTGAACCCAGAAAATTTTAGGTTGAGTAATCAGACGATTGAAACAAAAGAGGCTTTTAAGGTATTACCAAGTCAAACGTATACATTGACGTATCCAGGGGATGATATGTTTTTTGACTCGCATGTAACCATTGGTGGTGGGAGTGGAGCTACGTATGCAGACGGGATTGCGATGGGATTGTCGCAATGCGATGTTGATCAGTATTTTGTGACTTGTACATTTACCACAAATAGCAATGAAACTGCACTATATTTAAGAGTAACATCTACAGGTGCACCACAATTTTATAATTATTATGGACTTGGTGAAATGCAGTTAGAAGAAGGAAGTTTTTCTACTTCTCATGAGGCTTACATAGCGCCTGAAATTGATGTTTCAGAACCAACATTTTCAGAATCAGGAGCGTTTATATTATCGTATTTAGATCAAACACCAATTGAAGTAATTATTGGAAATCATATTACTGTACATGATGAAATTGATGGAGATTTGTCGAATCAAATTATGATTGAACAAGATTATTATACAAATCACGAGCACGAAATAGGATCCTATTTGGTCAAGTTAAGTGCAACAGATAGTAGTGGTAATAAAGCGACGTTTGATTTGACTGTGTTGGTAAAAGATGAAATAGCACCAGTGATTGATGGCCCTTCATCACTGAATATATCAGTGAATAATGCACCACTTGTGGACAATCTTATTCAACAATATTATACGATAAATGATGGCTATGATGGTTTACTTGGGTATGATATTACCAATGATACATATAGTGTAAATAAACATATGCTTGGGACATCCAATGTGACATTTCGGGCAACTGATGGATCATCGAATTCTTCGACAAAATCTGTTTCTATATCTATTATTGACGATGTTGCACCATCGATAGAGGGAGATTCTGTTCTGATAAGTCCGATGTCGAATCCGCTAACAATTAATGATATTTTGGCAACACAAACTGTTAGTGATAATTATTCAAATCTGTCTATGGCAGATACGATTGTCACTGATTTGTATTCTTCAAATATACACCAAATAGGGACTTATACTGTGACTTTAAAGGCGGAAGATTCTTCTGGAAATAGTACAACTAAAATCATCAATATTGATGTCATTGATGATGTTGTTCCTGTAATTTCAGGGCCTGTAACTTATGTTGATTCTTATGCGAGTGACGTTACCCTTGATGATATCATTTCATTATTGTCGATATCTGATAACAATGATCAACTGACAGTCAATAATCTAGTGGTAAGTAGTGATGAATTTACAAATAGAACATCAGAAGTTGGTACGTTTATTGTTGTCTTTGAACTTGTTGATCAAGCAGGAAATAAAGGAACACATCAAGTAGAAATTACCCTTGTTGATGATATGCCACCTGTGATTTATGTGGATAGTTATATTATTAATGTAAGTACTAATACTAGTTTTTCTTCTAGCGATGCACTTAGACTTATGTTGACATCACAAGAACTGTCGCCTGGTGAGTATGAGATGACTACTTTGATTGATGAATACCATGGTAATGAAAAAACGGAGGGAAGCTATCTGTATAAGGTACTATTTACATCAGAAGAAGGAGAAGTTACTGAAAAAGAATTTATCATTAAAGTAAAGGCAGATCAAACTATTTTTGAAGAGTATCTTACACTTCGTAATGTAATTCTTTATGGTGCTAGTTTGTTGTTGCTTGGATTGACTATTTATAAAGCGAAAAAATAAAGCGTATTCAAAAGGATATTCATTGACAATTGTCCGTTTTTTCTATAAATTAAAAGAGAAAGTGGTGATTTTATGGATATCCTTCAGTTATTTACGAGCATTGTCCCAATACTCGCACCGTTTGTATTTTTGGTCTTGTTTCGCATGAGTGCTAAAAAAGGAATGACAATTAGTATGGTGATGATGATTATTCTTGGTATTTTTGTTTGGCAAGTATCACTAAATATTATTGGTGCAAGTGTGGTGATTGGGCTGCATAAAGCAATTACAATCTTGCTAATCCTTCTTGGCGCATTGGCACTTGTTAATACGCTAAAGCATACAAGAGCAATCAATGCAATTAATCAAGGATTCTTGTCAATTTCAAGTGATAAAAGAGTACTAAGTGTCATTATTGTTTTCCTTTTCGGAGGATTGATTGAAGGAGCTAGTGGGTTTGGAACCCCAGCGGCAATTACAGGACCATTATTGGTTGGAATAGGATTTTCTCCTTTAACCGCCGCTGTATTAGCACTTGTAGGAGACAGTGTACCTGTTTCTTTTGGTGCAGTTGGAACTCCGTTAAATGTTGGATTGGCTGCGGTTGATGTCTCACTTGGTGAGGTAGCGAACATGGTTACTTTAATTGATTTATTTAGTGGTGTATTTATTCCAACGATTGTCATGGTATTGTATGTTATTTTATCCAAAGAACACCTAGGTAGAAAATCAAAAGCAATCATTGAACGTCTTCCGTGGACGCTCTTTGTCGGTATCACTTATACCTTGAGTGCATTTATGAGTGCTCGACTATTTGGTTTTGAGTTTGTGTCTATCATTGCCCCAATTGTTACATTAATCATTGTGACGTTAAGTGCAAAAGTGTCGTTCTTAATCAAAAAAGAAAATCTTCAAGATAAAACAAAAGAAATGTCTTTATTAAAAGCATGGAGCCCATATTTGATTGTGGTTATATTGTTGTTGATTTCAAGAACAATCGCGCCAATCAAATCATTTTTACTCAGTTTAGATTTCTTATCCATTCAAAACGTTTTTTCGAGTTCACTTGATTCAGCATTTGAAGTGTTTTACTCTCCAGGGACAATCTTATTGATTTCGGCTTTATTGGCAAGTCTCATTCAAACAAAAAGTGCAAAATCGTTTATTCGTTCAGTAGTTGAAACGAAAGAAGTCATTTTTGGAGCTGCTTTAGCATTGTTTCCAACGCTGATTATGGTCACAATTTTTACAAGTAGCGGAATAAATGGTCTTGATTTACCAAGCATGCCAGGGTTTATTGCTTTAAAGTTGGCCAATATATTCGGATCTTCATGGCCACTGATTAGTCCATTTTTAGGAATGTTGGGTAGCTTTGTAAGCGGTAGTGCAACTGTAAGTAACTTGACGTTTGCAAGTATTCAGTTTGATGTGGCATCAAGTGTCGGATTACAAGTACTTACCATCATTTCGATGCAAGTATTAGGTTCAGCAATAGGGAATATGATTTGTGTACATAATGTAGTTGCGGCGTCTGCAGTTGTTAAGTTGAAAAATCAGGAAGGTAAAATTATTAAGTTGACATTGATACCTGCCATTATTTATGGGACATTGGTTGCGATTGTTGGTTATGTCATGATTGTATTGTTGTGATTTGAATAGAAATTTTCTATGTATAAGACGCTCTTTTGAGCGTTTTTATTTGACTAAAAACGAGTCATATATTATAATGATTAGGAACAACCTAACTAAAGAGGTGAAAAGATGAACAAAGAAGAAATAAGAATGAATTTAAACAAGTTTTTGAAGATGTATTTTGATTCATGTAAGGAAATATATCGAGAAATTAATTTTGAAAAAATTACTTCTACACAATTCAAATACTTAAAAGAAATATACAAACGAGAAAGAGTTACAACAACTGAATTGGCTGAGTTATTACAATTATCTAAACCGACAATTACAGAATTTATCCAAAAATTTATTGACTCAAACATTGTAAAGAGAACTCAATCAGAAGATGATAAGAGGGTATTTTATCTGACCTTAACGGATATTGGGAAGACACTAGCTACAACCAATACCTTAGAGAGTATTCGAATGGTTGAAAACATGGAGAAGATTCTTACAAAAGAGGAATTAGAGACACTGAGTACGATTTTTAAGAAGTTTGGAGAGGGTTAAGATGATTTTTGGAAAAACCTTGAATAAATACTATAAAAAATATTTTCATATGTTTGCGCTTGGTCTTATTACACTGATCATAGTTGATTATGTTCAATTGGAAATTCCAAATTATATTGGTTCATTGATCGATGAGTTGAAGACCCAAAGTATTAATCAAGCAGGGATACTAGAATATATCGTTGATATTTCTATATTTGTCGTGATTATTATCATTGGTCGTTTTGCATGGCGTTTACTCATTTTTGGTGCATCAAGAAAAGTTGACTATGGTATCCGTAATGAGATGTTTGCTCATGCTGAACAGTTGGATGCTGAATTTTATTCAGAACATAAAACTGGTGGGTTGATGGCTTACTTCACCAATGATTTGGAATCGGTGAGAAGAGCAGTAGGTCCAGGGATGATTATGCTTGTGGATGCACTTTTCTTAGGTGGATTGGCATTTTATCATATGTTTAATTTAGATGTACTCTTGACATTATTTGCAGGTATACCTTTAATCTTTATAGCGTTTTTTGGTGCTGTGATGGGAAGAAAGTTAAGAAACAAATTTAAGAAAGCACAGCATGCTTTTGAAGAATTGAGTGATTTCACAAATGAAAACTTAAGTGGTATTGGCGTCGTTAAAGCCTTTGTTAAAGAAAGAACTGAAATCAATGAATTCTTAAAAGCAAATGAATATGCCAAAGATAAAAATATTGATTTTGTCCGAATTCAAGCAAAATTGCAAGTTACAATTACAGTCATCGTTTCTACGGTGTTTGTGGTGATTTTAGGATATGGTGGATATTTGGTTCAATCAACCGCTGGGTTACCTGCAGAAGATCAATTTACAATAGGGAACCTGAGTACATTTATTTTACTTTTTAACGCATTGGTCTGGCCAATGCGTGCACTTGGAATGATCATCAATGTTCGTAGTAGAGGGAAAGGATCTCTACAACGAATAGACTATGTTTTGAATCAACCAATTGGTGTTAAAGATAGTGAACATACCGTAGATGTAGATGAAATCAAAGGAAATATTACGTTTAACAACTTGACATTTCAATATCCAGATGCTACTGAACCGGTCTTAGAGAACATTAATTTCGAAATCAAACAAGGTGAAATGGTCGGTGTTTTAGGAAAAACAGGTAGTGGTAAAACAAGTATTTTAGATTTGTTGCTTCGTATTTATAATATTGATAAAGGACAAATATTTATTGATGGAATAGATATCATGGATTTGCCAATCAAAAAAGTTAGAAATAGTATTGGTTATGTTCCACAAGATGGGTTCTTATTCTCAGACTCTATTTCAAATAATATTGCCTTTGGATGTCGCAGGGATGAAGAATATTTCTTACAGATTCAAGAAGCCGCAAAATTGAGTGATGTTCATGACAACATCACCGAGTTTAAGCATGGGTATGACACTGTCATTGGTGAACGTGGCGTGACATTAAGTGGTGGTCAAAAACAAAGACTCAGTATTGCACGTGCATTGATTAAGAATCCGCCAATTTTGATTTTGGATGATAGTGTGAGTGCTGTAGATACAAAAACAGAAGAAACAATTTTGTCGAATTTAAGAAGTATTCGAAACAATAAAACTACAATTTTGATTGCACATCGTATTAGTACAATCAAAGATGCAGACAAAATCATTTTAGTTGAAGACGGTAAAGTTGTTGATGTGGGAACACATGAAGAATTAGAAGAACGAAGTGAGTTTTATCGAGATTTGGTTTACCGCCAAAGACTAGAAGATGAAATCGAGGTGAGCAAATAATGCAAGAAGAAATATTAGATCGTCGAAACTACGACATGACAGATAAAGAAATAATGAAGCGATTACTTGCATACGCTAGACCTTACTTGAAAAGTTTTATTTTAACGTTTGTACTAATGATAGCAACAGTTGGTTTCGCATTAGTAGAACCATATTTAATTGGTGTTAGCATTGATACGATTGACCAACCAAACATGGAAATGTCAAGATTATTAGGTATTTTATCTATTTTTATTCTTGCGATTATCATTGGTAATTTATTCAATTATGCACAAACAATTATCTTACAAGTTACTGGGCAATCAATCATTTATAATATTCGTAAAGATATATTTACACATTTAGAATTTCACGATATCAATTATTTGCAAAGTAGACCTGCAGGTTCATTGGTTACGCGTGTGACCAATGATACAAACACATTAAATGAAATGTATACAAGTGTTATTGTAAGTGTCTTCAAAAATGTTTTGATGGTCTTAGGGATATTAGGAGCGATGTTTTTACTTGACTGGGTATTGACATTATATATATTAGGTGTTGTTCCATTTATCATCTTTTTCTCTTTCATGTTTCGACGTTTCTCAAGAAAAGCATACCGAAAAGTTCGTTCCAATTTATCACGCGTCAATGCTTTTTTAGCGGAACATTTATCGGGAATGAAAATTATCCAAATTTTCAACCAAGAACAACAAAAATTTTATGAGTTTGATGAAAAAAATACAAAACTGAAAAAGTCGTATTATAAACAAATTCTTATTTTTGGGATTTATCGTCCAACCATGTATATGTTATTCATGATTGCGACATTAATCGTCTTGTATTTTGGAGGAATGCGTGTCGTTGCGGGATTATTAACAATCGGAACACTCATTGGATTCCAAAACTATATCACAAGATTTTTCCAACCAATACAACAACTTGCTGAACAGTTCAATGTATTACAGTCAGCGTTTGCTTCAAGTGAGCGTATATTCGGTATTATGGATGAACATCCGAAAATCCTAGATCCTGAAGAACCAATCAAACTTCCTGATGTCCAAGGAGAAATAGAATTTAAAAATGTATGGTTTGCATATATTGAAGGTGAATGGATCTTAAAAGATGTATCATTTCACGTCAATCCAAAAGAAACCATCGCATTTGTAGGTGCTACGGGAGCTGGAAAAACTACAATTTTATCTTTAATCACGAGAAATTATGATATCCAAAAAGGTCAAATTTTGGTTGATGGTGTAGACATTACTAAGATAAGAAAACAGGATTTACGAAGTTATATCGGGCAAATGCTACAAGATGTGTTCATGTTTACAGGAACCATAGACTCAAATATAAAGTTGCGAGATAAATCAATTACTGATGAAGAAATGGTCCAAGCATGTAAATATGTCAATGCACATCAATTCATCGATAAGTTAGATGATGGATACAACACGCGTGTTCGTGAAAGAGGGAACAACTTTAGTAGTGGACAGCGTCAATTGATTAGTTTTGCAAGAACGATAGTTCATGAACCGAAAATAATGATCCTTGATGAAGCGACATCAAATATAGATACAGAAACAGAACAATTGATTCAAGATTCATTGAAAAAAATGATGAATATTGGAACAATGTTGATTGTGGCTCATCGTTTATCAACGATTCAACATGTCGATAAAATCATCGTCTTAAGCAAAGGTGAAATCATCGAAGAAGGTTCGCATCAAGAACTTCTTAAAAACAAAAAACATTATTATCAACTTTATAAGTTACAATATCAACATAAAGAGGCCTGATTTCTTCAGGCCTTTTTTCTCATGTGTGATATAATAGATAAGGTAAATATACTAATTGGAACAAATATAGATTGGTCTTTTAAGTTGAATATTGAGAGAAAGAGGAAGTGTTAATATGAACTATGATGTAATTATTGTTGGTGGTGGCGCAGCAGGATTGATGTGCCAACATCAATTGTCAGATAAACATTTAAAGGTATTGGTCATCGATAAAAATAGTATCTTAGGTAAAAAACTTTTGTTAACTGGTAATGGTCGATGTAATGTAACGAATCGATATTCGCCACAAGAATTTATCGAACGCATTGGTGGCGAACAGAAGAAGTTTTTTTACAAAGCAATCCACTCTTTTTCTACTGAAGATGTAGTTAACTTTTTCAAGACAAGAGGAGTTCCTTTGAAACTAGAAAACGACTTCCAGTATTTTCCAGTCTCAAATAAAGCAAAGGACATTGTGGATGTTTTAACGAAAACGAATGAGGAAACGATCATTCATTATGAGGAAGTAGTACAAGATATAAAACCACACCAAACTCAGTTTCAAGTTGTGACAAACAAAAAAAGATATCTTACGAAACATGTCGTTATTGCTAGTGGATCAAGCAGTTTTCCAAAAACAGGGTCGACAGGTGATGGGCTTATATTTGCAAAAGAGTTAAAAATTGAGACCGTTCCTTTTTATCCAGCAGAAACAAAAGTTTACGCAAAAATGATTGAAAAACTATCATTACAAGGTTTACAAATTCCTAATGCGTCGGTTTCGTTATTACAAACAAAACATCGTCAAAAAGGTGACTTATTATTTACCCATAATGGGCTTAGTGGTCCAGTAATTTATCATCTATCTGAAGAAATATATCATTCGTTAGCACACAATCATAAAGCAGTATTATCAATCAATCTCATCAATATTACAAAAGACAAATTTATTCATTTACTATATGAATCGCCGGCTAAAACAATTGAATCTATCGTTGCGAAGTTAACCTCGAAACGTTTAGCCTCAAATTTGTTCTCATCATTTCAACTTCCGAAAAAACCTATTCAAGACTTAAAACATGAAACATTCAATCAAATTTATGAGTTTCTCACAAATTTTCACGTAGACATTGATAAAGTGGAAGATAAAACGTTGGCATATGTCAATGGTGGTGGTGTTAAAACCAAAGAATTACACCCTAGTACAATGGAATCAAAGAAATACCCAGGTTTGTACTTCATCGGAGAAACAGTTGACTTACATGGTCCAATTGGAGGATATAATATTACAATTGCATTTTCAACTGCATATCTAGCAGCAAACCATATAAAGGAGAACTATGATGCCTGAATTACCTGAAATCGCATATTTGGCGAAGCAGTTACACGAAGTTTTAGTAATGAAGAACATTAAATCAATCGAAAATTATCAAGAAAAGTCTTTAAACAAAACACTTGATTCATTTAAAAAAAATATCGTAAGTCAATCAATCAAAGAGGTCACCGCGAAGGGGAAATGGATCAAAATATTATTTTCTTCAGATGACTATTTAGCAATCAATTTAGGAATGGGCGGAGAAATATATTTTAATCAAGATCATAAAAAAACCAACACAAAAATCATCTTTCAATCAGATGATTATTTGGTCATTTCTTTTTGGTGGTTTGGTCATGTCCATTTTGTCTCTAAAGGAGAGCATCATATCATCGATGAACTTGGTTATGACCTAATTCATGAAGATATATCTTTTCAGCAATTTAAAGATTTCATCTTAGGAAATAGAGGAAACATAAAAAATGTTTTACTAGATCAAAGAAAAATAGCAGGTATTGGTAATTATTATGTTCATGATATTTTGTTTACCACAAAAATTCATCCACTAAAAAAGGCCAACACGATTACAGAAAAACAATTAAACAAACTCTATCAAGTAATCATTGAAACCTTTAATGAAGCCATTCATCAGCACGGGTCTTTTTACGAAGAGGATATCTATGGACATAAAGGATCATATAAAGCTGATTTGGTCGCATACAAAGAAGATAAGCCTTGTCCAATATGTAAAACGACAATTCTTAAAATAAAAACAAGTGCAACAACGAGTTATATTTGCCCAAATTGTCAACGATAGCATAACTTTTTATCTCAAAAACAGAGTATGTTATAATAAAATGGAAAGGACGTGACATCATGCATAGTGTAAAACTAAACAACAACTATGAAATGCCAATTATTGGATTAGGAACATTTAGAAGTAAGAAAAATGATGCTTATAATGCGGTGAAAGCTGCATTAGAAGGAGGATATCGACATATTGATACTGCAATGATCTATGGGAATGAAGAAGAAGTAGGTCGTGCAATCAAAGACAGCAATATCCCAAGAGAAGAAATCTTTGTGACAACGAAACTTTGGAATACAGACCAAGGATATGAAAAAACGCTTGAAGCGTTTAATACATCACTTAAAAACTTAGGGTTAGATTATATTGATTTGTATCTGATTCATTGGTTCAAAGGGTATGATAATGCCCTTAGTACTTATCGTGCATTTGAAACACTTTATGAAGAAGGAAAAGTAAAAGCAATAGGGGTTAGCAATTTTAATGTCCATCATTTGATGTATCTTATGGAAAATGCCAAAATACCTCCAATGGTCAACCAAGTGGAAACACATGTTACTTTACAAAATCATTTCTTACATGATTATTGTAAGAAAAACAACATACAGTTGGAAGCATACGCACCACTTATGAGTCATCAAATCAAAGATTTACTTTCAAACGAAACGATGGCAAAGATTGCCAAGAAACATGATAAAACCATCCCGCAAATCGCCATCAGATGGTTAATTGAGCGTGAGATTGTAGTCATTCCTAAAAGTATTACACCAGAACGCATAGTGCAAAACTTTGATGTGTTTGATTTTACATTAGATGAAGAAGATATGAAATCAATTAGAAGCGTCAATACTGGTAAAAAAATATTTACTGAATTTGATAACGTAGATTACTAAAAAAATAAGAGCTGTTCAATTGAACAGCTCTTTTCATTACATTGTACTACTAATCACCGTTGCTGGATTTTTCACAGAAGCAATGATTGCTGGAATAAACGCTGCAACATAAGCTAATGCAGAACTCACCAATACTAAGTAGATTGCATGGTTTAACTGCATCGATATTACGCGTTCAAACATAACAAGTGATCCACCAAAGTAATTGTTTAATGGGAAACTCACCAAATACGTTAAAAAGACACCAATCGAACCAGAAACAAATCCAATGAATACTGCCTCCGTATTAAAAATCCGAGCAATATCTTTCTTCCGAGCACCCAAACTCCGTAAGATTCCGATTTCTCTTGTTCGTTCAAGCCAACTTAAGTAAACTAAGATACCAATCATGATAGAAGAAACAAATAATGATAAAGAAGCCAATGCGATTAACATGAGTATAATACTACCATTTAAGTTTCCTAATACGCCTGAAATCATCTCTGCATAATCAGTATAATACACGCGATTTTTCAGGAGAATTCCTTTGTTATAAGAATCCAAATAATTGGTAATTTCATCTTTTTCATCAATAGAGTTAGGGAATATTTCAATCATAGTCGGTCTAGTGTTACACCCGTTTTCACGTCGTTCACTAACAACGCTTGACCATTGCTCAGTTGTTACATTGAACAAATTAATCCCTTTTAAATAACTACATATAGCTGAATTACTATTTTCTTGAATAAACACATTTTCGAAGGAACCGTGGTAAAAAATACCAGAATTTTCTGTTTCCAAGCGATCTGGAATCCCTTTTAAAACACCGACGACTTCGAATTTTCTTGATTTTTCATAAGTGCTTTGATCAAATGAGCGAGTCATTTCACCAATATCTAGATAATACATCATATTAAGATCATTGTTTTTCGCAACTGCTACTTCCTTACCTATTACATCGTCAAAAGTAATACTTTCTTCTGGATTTAGACCCAAGAAAGATAAAACATTCGCGTCTATTTTATTTAATACATTAACAATCACGACAATATCTGTTGGTGAAGTAGGCAAGCGACCAGCTTCTAATGAATATTGACTTGATAAGTAATTATTACTAGTAGGTAAAACTTTAAAGTCGACATCTTCATCAAATGAAGATATTACGTTTTCATCTTGATTTGATAAAAACATAATATTCAATCCATATCTATATTGAACAGAATTGACTAATGTTTCATCAATATTCTCAATGTGTTCTAAATATTCGTCAGTAATAATGCTTTGATGAACTAAGGAATCATACTCTAGTGCTTGAAAACGACTAGAAAAATTGTAACGACTATTGGAGACGCTACTTATTTGCCAACTTGTATACTCTGTAGGTGTAGACGATATGACAATCGGCATGGCTGATAAGGTTTCACGTTCAAAAGTTTCAATTTCATTGTTAAATCCAGTTGCTATTGCGATAATCAGCGCGATTCCAGCAATCCCTATACTACCCGCAAATGCGGTCAGTAATGCACGGGCAAACTTAGTTCTTAGATTATTAAAAGATATTTTTAGCGCTGTCGTAATAGACATTGCGGTACGTTTTGTTGATAAAAATCTAACAGCTTTTGTTTCCTGTTCTTTTAATTTTTCCATATTCTCAACAGGTTTGTTATCTTCGACTACTTTACCATCTTGCAATTTAACAATCCTTGAAGCATATCTCTTCGCAAACTTTTCACTATGTGTTGCTAAAATAACAAGTTTTTCTTTTGATATTTCTTTAATCAATTTCATGATTTCTTCACGATTTTCAGAATCTAATGCACCAGTTGGCTCATCAGCTAAAATAATATCAGGATCATTGACAAGTGCTCGTGCTATCGCAACTCTTTGCTGCTGACCACTTGATAACTGAGTACTTTTACGATCAAGTAAATCCCCTAGTCCTACTCTAGTTAAAACTGCTTGAGCTCTTCGTTTTCTCTCATCCTTATCGACACCTGACAATGTCATACCCATTTCCACATTCTCTAATACCGTCATATGAGAAATCAAATTATAACTTTGAAAAATAAAACCAACTCGCTCATTACGATATTGGTCCCAATCACGTGCAGTAAAATTTCTAGTTGATTTTCCATCGATGATTAAGTCAGTTCTTCGGTAACCAAGCAAAGAGTACCCACTTAATGACAAATCATCTTGTGAGTAAGTATCAAGTCCACCAATGATATTTAACAACGTACTTTTCCCACTACCACTTGCGCCTGTAATTGCTACAAACTCATTATTCTCAAACGCTAAATTAATATAAGAAAGGGCCGTTGTTCGGAAATTTTTACTCTTATATACTTTACATATTTTGCTTAATATTAACATAAAATCACTTCGCAATCTTTTCATCTGTAAGGTCTATTTTTGTAATTTGCATTTTTTGTCACTATATATATTGTACCTTAAAATACGTAAATATCAAATAACAAATAACAATTAAGAAAAAAAGATATGTGCGTTTACAATAGAACTATGACATTTCATCCAAATTGTGTAAACGCACAGTGAAGATTTGTCAAACATGGACCATAGGAAGTACTTTTAGACC
>ENA-OSAI01000072-OSAI01000072.1-marine-sediment-metagenome-genome-assembly--contig:-NODE-72-length-66144-cov-9.817125_pt1 | contig 66144 bp, 64 predicted proteins | sample MGYA00237871_ERZ529316 | MGnify/ENA primary metagenome ERZ529316 (study PRJEB26369, sample SAMN03142814) | marine sediment metagenome | biome: marine; feature: borehole; material: sediment...
GCGGGGGGCCGTCCTAACCCCAGAGAGCCGCCCCGGCGAAGGCGCAGGCCACCCGTCCCTCGGGCACCTTTATCTCCACGGCCCTCACCTTGACCTCGGCCAGGGTGATGCCCCGGCTGGTGAAGGCCTCCTCCACCATCTCCCGGACGACCCTTTCGGCCTGGGCCTTCGGGCACTCGCCCGAGAACTCCATAATCATGCCGACCGAATCGGGAGAGATTCCCACGGCCACGGCCGCGGCGATGGTCTGACCGGGCACCGCACTGGAGATGGTGCCGTAGGCGATCGGCAGGAGCGCACCGGGGGGGATGTCCACGGCCTCCCGGTAGACGGCGCCGGGGGGCAGGACACTGGAGACCCGAACGAGGTTCAGGTTGCCGACCCCGGCCTCGAGGAGCGCACGGTCGAAGGCCGTGAGGCGGGTGCGGCCGAGGGCGGCGGCGGCCGTGAGGGTGTAGTAGCGCGGAACGTTCGGCGAGGTCATCGGGGCCCTCCTGGTTCCATGGTTCCGGGCGCGCGAGGCGGTCCCGACAACATGGCGCCATTATAGCAGATGTCCCAGAGTCCGGGAAAGGCTCCGCGGCCGCGGCCGCAGTCCGGCCCGTGGCCGGGACCCGACCCGCGACGCGGCGGACCGCCCGCCCCACGGCCCGGCACTTGAACGCCGCTCCGGCGCCATCCTATAATAATCCCGGCCGACCAGCGAGCCAAACGTGAGCCTTTCGCTTCCCGTCCGGCGCCCGCGCCGCGTCCCGCACGGCGGCGGCACAGGACGGCGCCGGCGAGCGCGTGGGCTCTTTTTGACGCATGGGCTCTTTTCCATCGTGGAGGGGTGCATATGGCCAAGATAGCCGGCATCGACCTCGGAACGACGAACTCCGTCATCGCGGTCATGGAAGGCGGGGACCCTACGGTCATCATCAACTCCGAGGGGAGCAGGACCACCCCCTCGGTGGTCGCCCTCACCCGTGACGGCGAGCGCCTGGTGGGTCAGCTCGCCCGGCGCCAGGCCGTCCTGAACCCCCAGAACACCATCTTCTCGGTGAAACGCTTCATGGGACGCCGCTTCAGCGAGGTCGTCGGCGAGCGCGCCCGGGTCCCCTACGAGGTCCGGGAAGGGCCCAACGAGAGCGTGCGTTTCGCGCTGCCGGCTCTCGGGGACAAGCTCCTGACCCCCGAGGAAGTCTCGGCCATGATCCTCCGCAAGCTCAAGGAGGACGCCGAGAAGTACCTCGGGGAGAAGATAGAGAAGGCCGTCATCACCGTCCCGGCCTACTTCAACGACTCCCAGCGTCAGGCGACCAAGGACGCCGGCCGTATCGCCGGGCTCGAGGTCCTGCGCATCATCAACGAGCCGACGGCCGCCGCCCTGGCCTACGGCCTCGACAAGAAGAAGAACGAGACCATCCTCGTCTGGGACCTCGGCGGAGGCACCTTCGACGTCTCCATCCTCGAGGTCGGCGAGGGCGTCTTCGAGGTCAAGGCGACGGCCGGAGACACCCATCTCGGAGGAGACGACTACGACGAGAGGATCGTCGACTGGCTGGCCGACGAGTTCAAGAAGGACAACGGCATCGACCTCCGCCAGGACAAGCAGGCCCTCCAGCGCCTCATCGAGGCCGCCGAGAAGGCCAAGGTCGAGCTTTCGTCGGTCACCGAGACGACGGTGAGCCTGCCCTTCATCACCGCCGACCAGGCCGGACCCAAGCACCTCGAGATGAAGCTGACCCGGGCCAGGTTCGAGAAGCTGACCTCCGACCTCACCGAACGCACCGTCGGACCCTTCCGCCAGGCCCTGAAGGACGCCGGCCTGGACGTCGCCGACATCGACGAGGTCATCCTCGTCGGCGGGGCGACGCGCATGCCGGTCATCCAGGACCTGGTGAGGAAGCTGACCGGCAAGGAGCCGCACCGGGGGGTCAACCCGGACGAGGTCGTCGCCGTGGGCGCGGCCATCCAGGCGGGGGTGCTCGCGGGTGAGGTGAAGGATGTCGTCCTGCTCGACGTCACCCCGCTGTCCCTGGGCATCGAGACCCTGGGCGGGGTCATGACGAACCTCATCGAGCGGAACACCACCATCCCCACGCGGAAGAGCCAGATATTCACGACGGCCGCCGACGGGCAGACCACGGTGGAGATCCACGTCCTGCAGGGCGAGCGCCAGTTCGCGGCTGACAACCGGACCCTCGGCCGGTTCCACCTCGTCGGCATCCCGCCGGCTCCGCGGGGCGTCCCGCAGATCGAGGTCACCTTCGACATCGACGCCAACGGCATCCTGAACGTCACGGCCAAGGACCTCGGGACGGGCAAGGAGCAGAAGATAACCATCACGGCCTCCACCACCCTGAGCAAGGAGGAGGTCGACAGGATGGTCAAGGAGTCCCAGGAGCACGCGGAGGAGGACCGAAGGCGGCGTGAGCTCGTCGACCTCAGGAACCAGGCCGACAGCCTCATCTACAGCACCGAGAAGACTCTCAAGGAGGTCGGCGACAAGATATCGGCCAGCGACAAGGAGGCCGTCGAGAAGGCCGTCGCCGACCTGCGCGAGGCCATGAAGGGCGATGACGCCGGCCGGCTCCGGTCGGCCATCGACTCCCTCCAGCAGGCCACCGCCAGGATGGCCGAGACGCTCTACCGGCAGACGGCCGGCCAGGCCGGGTCCGCCGCCGGAGCGGGCGGCCCGGGCGGCGCCAGTGGCACGGGTGCCGCAGGCGACCGGCAGGCCGCCGCGGACGCCGGAGGCGAGACCATCGACGCCGAGTTCCGCGAGAAGGACGGGGACGAGAAGGGCGAGAGCAGATGAGGCCCGACGAGAGTGACGAGAAGGGGAAGGCCCACCGCGCTGAGGCCGGCGCCGAACGTGCCGCCGGGCCCGACGGGGAGCCGGGCGCAGGAGCCCCCGCTGAGTCCGGCCCCGCGCCCCACACTCTAGAGCCCGGCTCCGCACCCGACGCGGGGGAACCCGGCTCCGCGCCCGAGCCCGACCCTCTGGAGATGGCCCGCCGGCTGGCCGAGGCCGAAGAGAAGGCCAGGGAGAACTGGGACCGCTTCCTGAGGGCCCGGGCCGACCTCGAGAACTACCGGAAGAGGGTCGACCGCGACCTCGCGGCCATGGTCAGGAGAGGCAAGCGGGACCTTCTGACCCGGCTCCTGGACGTCGCCGACGCCCTCGAGCGCGCCGCGGCGTGGGAGGCATCGCAGAAGGATGCCGGCGGCCGGGACGCTCAGGGCGGCGACGGTGGTGATGACGCGGCCCGTGAAGGCTTCGCCCTCATCCACCGGCAGCTCCTCAAGGTGCTCTCAGACGAGGGGGTCGAGCCCATCGAGAGCGTCGGCCGGCCCTTCGACCCGGCCGTCCACGAGGCCGTGGCGGTAGAGACGCGCGAGGACGTGAAGGCGGAGACCGTGGTAGAGGAGCTCCAGAAAGGCTACACCTACGAGGGCGAGGTCCTGCGCTGCGCCAGGGTCCGGGTGGCGAGGCCCACATAAAAGACCTGCCCTTCCGGGAGATTAGTGTCTGAACGCTATCCTGTTCGGACGACCGGGAGGGCCGGATGACCCCCTCGCAGGTTATCTACCTCATCGCCGTCACGCTCTACGTCGTCTTCTTCCTCTTCTTCGCCCGGTTCTTCATCTGGAAGCGCTACGCCGACAGCCACTACTGGCGCAGGCGCCCGCAGCTCGACCTCGAGGCGGTGAGGGCCCTCGCCCGCGAGAAGGACCGGGAGCTCCCCTTCTTCTCCATCATCGTCCCGGCCAGGAACGAGGCCGAGGTCATCGCCCGGACCATAGACCACATGGCCGACCTCAACTACGACCCCGACCGCTACGAGATCCTGGTCGCCACGGACGAGAAGGAGGTCATGGCGCGAGAAGGCCGGCGCCTGGCGGTCCTGTCGGCGGCGGCGGCCCTCCTCGACGGCAAGGTCCCTTCACGGAGGACCCTCGACGAGGCGGAGGAGGTCGTCCTCACCCTCCTGGCCCGCTTCGCCGTCATCGACTACGTGGCCGGCAGGCGGGAGTACCGCCGCCTGACCCTCCACATGACCCAGGAACCCGGGGAGCCGGAGCTCGAGGGGCCCCTCTCCCGTCATGTGGCCGCGGTCGAGAACCTGGCCCGGAGGCTGGTCACCGACCGCCGGCGGCTGCCCCTGAGCGAGCTCCGGGAGGTGGCCCGCCTCGCGGGTTCGCATCACGGCCGCCGCGAGAGCGACCTTCTGGCTTCCGTCCATCTGGCCCTGGCCGTCCCCGTGGCCGTGGCCTTCGGGCTCGTGCTCCGCCATCCGGAGACCCTCGAGGCCGCCCAGGTCGTCGGGCGGACGGGCCAGGCCCGGGAGGAGGTCACGGCCCGCGTGCTCACGGTGATGTCCGGCCTCATCGCGCGGAGCCTGGCCGCACGGGTGGAGGCCGAACGGGCCGCCGGGAGGCTCGGCGACGCCCTCGCCGAGGCCTTCGTGATGCGCTTCCCGACCACGCAGGACATCGTCGAGGAGAGGGCGGCCGCTCTGGCCGAGCGCAACCGGGCGGCGGACGACGGGAAGGCCGTCCGGCGGGCACCCGTCTTGAAGCACGTCGTCGTCCCCTACGACTGTGACGGCTTGTACCCCGGGTCCCGGACGGGGCGCGTGGTCCCTTCGACCAAGGGCCGGGCCCTGAACTGGGCCCTCTCCTTCACCGACCCGCGCTCGACCGTGTACGGGTTCTACGACGCGGAGAGCCGCCCTCATCCGGATGTCCTCCTCTACGTGGCTTGGCGGCGGCTCCAGGACGACCCCCGGGCGGCCATCCTCCAGGGGCCCGTCTTCCAGGTCAGGAACTTCTACCGGATGGGGGCCTTCTGCAAGCTGGCATCACTCTACCAGGCCGTGGCCCACGACTGGTACCTCCCGGCCCTCTTCCGTCGGCTGCCCTTCGTCGGCGGCACGAACCTCTACGTCGACCGGGCCCTGCTCGAGAGGGCCGGCGGCTTCGACGCCGAGGCCCTGACCGAGGACCTCGAACTCGGGGTCAGAGCCTATCTCAAGTGCGACGCGTGGCCGGACTTCCTCCCTTACCCCTCGAGCGAGCAGACGCCCCCGACCCTGCCCGGCTTCTTCCGGCAGAGGGTCCGCTGGGGGGCCGGTCACCTGCAGGTGATGGACAAGATCCGCGCCCAGGCGGACTACGACCCGGGCAAGGTGAGGGCCCTTCTCCGGACACTCTGGGTGAAGGGGCAGTTCGAGTGGGTTCTCTACCAGACGGCGACCCTGGTCCCGCCGACGGTGGTCGTCCTCTACTCCACCGGGAACGTGGACCCGTCGGCCCTGCCGGCGGCCCTGAGGTGGGTCCTGCACAGCTTCAGCCTCATCTACCCGTGCTTCACCTTTTACGCCTATTTCCGCTACCTCCAGTACATGGACCCCTTCGACCAGATGAACCTGACCGCCCTGGGGCAGGCCGCGGTCTTCCTCCAACTCCTGCTTCTGCCGCTGGCCGCCTTCCTCTTCCCCGTCCCCTACACGGTCGCCCTGGCCCTGAAGCGGCTCGGACGCGAGCCCCGACGCTGGGTGAAGACGCCCAGGACAGCGGAATAGGGACGGGTCCGCCGTGACGGCGACCAGGAGCGGGGACACCATAGGCCGGCGGGGGCGGACGCGCGCGCGGGCGTCCGGGCGACGCCGCAGGGCGGCGGTTCGGGTCCCGGCCGGGCCGGTCCTGCGGGCCGGCCGCGCGCTCCTGGCCAGGGGACCGGCCCTGCTGGTGGGAGCCGGGGCTCTCTTCTTCCTCTGGATGGTCTTCTTCATCTTCTTCGTCCCGCTCCCCGAGCCGGTCGTCCCCGTGGCCACGCGGGTCCTCGACCGGAGCGGTGAGCTTGTCGCGAGTCTGTTCCGCGAGAACCGTGTGCCGGTGCCCCTCTCCGATGTCCCGGCCGTCCTCCAGAGGGGCATCGTGGCCGTCGAGGACGAGCGTTTCTACTCCCACCACGGCATCGACCTCATCGGCATCGCCCGGGCCGCCGTCCGCAACCTCCGGGCCGGACGCATCGTGGAGGGGGGCTCCACCATCACGGGCCAGGTGGCCCGGACCCTCTACCTCACCCAGGAGGTCACCCTGACCCGTAAGGTGGTCGAGGCCCTTCTGGCCCTGAAGCTCGAGCGAGCCTACAGCAAGCAGGAGATCCTCGAGCTCTACCTCAACCAGATCTACCTCGGTCACGGGGCCTTCGGGGTCGAGGTGGCCTCCCACACCTACTTCGGCAAGAGCGTGAAGGAGCTCGACCTCGCGGAGGCGGCGATGATCGCCGGGCTTCCCGCGAACCCGGAGGGCTTCTCCCCCTACAACGACCCTGACCGGGCCCTGCGGCGCCGCAACCTCGTCCTCGACCTCTGGGCGGCCAAGGGCGTCGTGACGGCCGCGCAGGCGGAGGAGGCCAAGGCTACACCCATCGTCCTGGCCTTCGAGGAGCCGCCCCGCCCGGTCGGCTCCTATTTCACCGACTACGTCCTGAGCCTCATCCAGGAGCGGGCGCCCCAGCTCAGCATGAGGGACCTTCTGACCGGCGGCTACCGCATCCACACGACCCTCGACGTCAGGCTCCAGCGGGCGGCGGAGGAGGCCGTCCGGGACCGGATGCCCCAGGGCCGTCCGGACGAGCAGGGCGTGGTCCAGCCCCAGGTGGGGCTTGTGGCCATGGACCCGACCAACGGCTACATCCTGGCCATGGTCGGCGGGCGCTCGTTCGCCGAGACCCAGCTCAACCGTGCCGTCCCCCCGGGCCCCGGCCGCGACGGGGTCAGGCGCCAGCCGGGCTCGGCCTTCAAGCCCTTCGTCTACGCCGCGGTGCTCGACAGCGGCTTCCCGCTCACCAGCACCCAGGTCTGTGAGCCGGTCGAGTTCCCCAGCGGGAGCGGAGAGCCCTACCGCCCGACGGATTACGGGCGTGAACCCTACCACTACGCCCCGCTCGGCATCAGGGAGGCCGTGAGGATCTCGGACAACGTCGTGGCCGTCAGATGGGCCCACCGCATCGGAGTGTCCCGGGTGCGGCGCCTCGCCCAGCGGATGGGCATCGACTCCGCGCTGACGGGCGACCTCTCGCTGGCTCTCGGGTCCTCGGAGGTCTCGGTCCTGGAGATGGCCCGGGCCTACTCGGCCCTTGCCAACGGCGGCCTCAGGGTGTGGCCGCTGGCCCTGCTCAGGGTCGAGGACCGCTTCGGGAAGGTCGTGCCGGGGACCGAGGACCGGGTCAGGGTCGAGCGGGCCCTGGACGAACCCGTGGCCTATCTCACCACCCGTCTCCTCCAGGAGCCCTTCAGGCCCGGCGGGACGGCGGCCCACCTCGCCGGCCTTCTGCCCCCCGGCACCGCCTTCGCCGGCAAGACGGGGACGACCGACAACCAGCACGACGCGTGGTTCGTCGGGTACTCGCCCCGGCTCGTCTGCGCGGTCTGGGTGGGCTCCGACACGCCGTCCCCCCTGCCGGGGTACGGCGGCACACTGGCCGGGCCGGTCTGGGCGGCCTTCATGGCCCGGGCCCACGAGGACGCGCCGGCGGGGGACTTCTTCGAGCCGCCCGGCATCGTGCACCTCGAGGTCTGCGCGGAGACCGGCCTCCTCCCCAACCCGAGCTGCCCCACGGTCGAGGAGATGTTCATCGCCGGCACGGAGCCGCGGCGCCGCCACTGGGCATGGCACCGCCGGGGAGCCGACGGGCCGTCCGCCGAAGAGCAGCACGCTGAGGCGGAGCCCGCCGACGAGCGACCGGCTGACACGGCGCCTGCCGACGGGGAGGCCGCCCTATCTCCGGAGGACCAGGTAGAGTCCGAAGAGGGCGAGTAGGCCCCCGGCAGCGGCCTGGAGGGTCGGGGCCTCGCCGAGGAAGAGCAGGCCCAGGAGGACGCCCCCCGTCACCTCCTGGGTGGCGATGAGGTTCACCGTCACGGCGTCGGCCCTGCGCAGGGCGGCGTTGTAAAGGGTGTGCCCCCCCGCCGTCGGCAGAAGCGCCAGGAGGAGGATGGCCGCCACTCCCGGCAGGAGACCGCCGTCCGCGGGGGCCGCCGCGGCCGCGCCTGCCCCCGCCCCGGCCGCCAGGCCCGTCACCGCGGCCCCAGGCCCCGACCAGCCGGCGAATAGCCCCGCCTGCCAGAGGGCCGGAGGCAGGAGCAGGACACCGGCCGTGAGATAGACCCAGAAGGTGTAGGTGAGGAGGGAGACTCCTCTCCGCTGGGTCCGCCCGATGATGCTGTAGACGGCGTAGGCCAGCGCCGCGAGCAGGGCCATGGCGTCCCCCACCAGGTTGTCCCGGGTTAGGGTCGGCTCGAGCCCGACCATGACGGCCAGGCCGGCGATGGTGAGGAGCACCCCGGGCACCCGCCTCCGCTCGAAGGGCTCTCCCAGGAACACGGTGGCGAGCGGCATAGCCAGGACCGGAGAGAGGTTCACGAGGACCAGGCTGTGGGTGATGGACGTGCGGTAGAGGGAGGCGATGTAGAAGCCGAAGTGCACGGCCGCGGCGGCTCCGGCGGCCAGGAGGGGGCCCGGCGCGCCGGCCGGTCTGAGCCCGGAGCCTGTGGCGGCGGCGATGAGACCTATGAAGAGCGCGCCGGCGATGAGCCGGTAGCTCGCCACCTCCAGGGGTCCGAAGCCCTGGGCCATGCGCACCAGGACGGCGGAGGTGGAGAACAAGGCCACCGCGGCCACCGCGAGGCGCACGCCGGCGGACCTGTCTTCCGGTCGGCCGAGAGGTCCGCGCGGAAGGAGGGCCCGGGGCCGGGGTCTCATCGTCGAGCTCCGCACCGCGACCAGTCCCTAACCGCCGGCCGGGGCTTCGGCGAGGACGGCCTTCAGCGTCAGGGTGCGCCCCCTGCGGAGGACCTCTATCTCGACCTCGTCACCCGGGCGGTTCCGGTCGAGGGCCCGCCTGAGGTCGGCCAGGCTGTTGGTGGCCTCTCCGTCGAGCCGGAGGATGACGTCCCCGTCGAGGATGCCGCACCTGGCCGCCGGGGTGCCCGGGAGGACCTGGACGACATAGAGCCCCTGGTCTATGTCCACCTGGAGGTAGCGCCTGGCGTCGGCGGCGCTCACCGTCCTGACGCCCAGGAAGGGTCGGATGACCCGGCCGTAGGTGACAAGGTCCTCGAAGACCCGCCGGGCCGTGTTCACCGGGATGGCGAAGCCCATCCCCTCGACGGTCTGGCTGGCGATCTTCATGTTGTTGATGCCGACGACCTCGCCCGAGGCGTTGACCAGAGGACCTCCGCTGTTCCCCGGGTTGATGGCCGCGTCGGTCTGGATGAGCTGGAACTCCCGTTCGTCGCCGTAGGTCAGGGTGCGGTCGAGGCCGCTCACGACCCCCACGGTCACGGACCTCTGGAACTCCATGCCGACAGGGTTGCCGATGGCGATGACCAGCTCCCCCGGCCTCAGCCGGTCCGAATCCCCGAAGACGGCGACAGGCATGGAGGTGTCCTTGACCCTTATCACGGCGAGGTCTGTCCACCAGTCTTCTCCGACCAGCTCCGCCTCGAGTCTCCGCCCGTCGGAGAGGACGACGTAGAGTTTGTCCGAACCCGCCGTGACGTGCTGGTTGGTCCCGATGTAGCTGTAGCCGTCGGCCTGCTTGAAGATGACACCCGAGCCGCCCGACTCCTGGGTGCGCTTCCCCGCGAACCAATCGTAGTACACGGTCTGTCGGATGACCCCCACGACGGACGGCCCGACGGTCTCGGCCACCGCCACGACCGGCCAGTCGCCGGCCCAGGTCACCGGTGGGGAAGGGGTCGTCCCGGCCGGGCCGTCGGGAGGGGCCGCTCCGCCGCCGCCCGCGTCGCCGAGGATCCCGGCCCGGGTGGCGATGTAGCCCGGGGCGAGGGTCAGGACGAGGATGCCCCCGATGAGGGCCCCGACGAGGGCCACGATGAGATAGGAAAGGGGGTGTGGCCCGTACCTGTATCCGCTGGACGTGAAGTAGCGCATTCGGGTCTCTTCTCTCCGCACTGGCGGTCGGCCGTCATCAGCGCGCGCCCGCGGCCTCCAGGCGCGCGAGAGCGCGCTGGAGCGCCGCCTCGGCCCTTGCGACGTCGACGCCGGGGCCTGGGTGAAGAAGGCGCCGCCGCGCCCTTTCGAGGGCCGCCCGGGCCCGCTCGACGTCGATCTCTTCGGGGAGCTCGGCCGTCTCGGCCAGAAGGGTCCCCCGGCCGTCGGCGCTCATCTCGAAGAACCCCCCGCCGACCGCGAGGAGTCTGAAACCGCGCCCGGGGGCGGGCGACGGCCCGTCGGCGACGGGACGATATTTTACCACCCCCGGCTCGAGAGCGACAAGCATCTGGGCGTGCCGCGGCCAGAAGCCCACCGCACCCCCGATGCCCGGCACGATGACCGAGTCCACCCGCTCCGTGAGGACGACACGGGTCGGGCTGACAACCTGGAACTGGAAGTCGGCCCTGCCGTCAGTCACTTGCCGCCTGCTCCTTCTCGCGCTCGCGTCGCTCCTCGGCCCTCTTGACCACCTCGTCGATGGTCCCGGCCATGTAGAAGTCCTCCTCGGGTATGTCGTCGTGCCTGCCCTCGAGGATCTCGGCGAACCCACGGACGGTCTCCTTGAGGGGGACGTAGACCCCCTCGCGCCCGGTGAAGGCCTCGGCCACGTGGAACGGCTGGGTCAGGAACCTCTGGATGCGCCTCGCCCGGGCCACGGTCAGCTTGTCCTCGTCCGAGAGCTCCTCCATGCCGAGGATGGCGATGATGTCCTGGAGTTCGCGATAGCGCTGGAGGACCTGCTGGACGCCCCGGGCGGCCCGGTAGTGCTCCTCGCCGACGACCGACGGCTCGAGGATGCGGGAGAAGGACTCCAGCGGGTCCACGGCCGGGTAGAGGCCGAGCTCGAATATCGCCCGCGACAGGTAGATGGTCGCGTCGAGGTGGGCGAAGGTCGTGGCCGGGGCGGGATCGGTGGGGTCGTCGGCCGGAACGTAGATGGCCTGGACCGAGGTTATGGACCCTTTCCGGGTGGAGGTGATGCGCTCCTGGAGGTTGCCCATCTCCGTGGCCAGGGTCGGCTGGTAGCCGACGGCGGAGGGCATCCGGCCCAGGAGGGCCGAGACCTCGGAACCCGCCTGGACGAAACGGAAGATGTTGTCGATGAAGAGAAGCAGGTCCTGGCCTTCCTCGTCCCGGAAGTACTCGGCCATGGTCAGGGCGCTCAGGCCGACCCTGAGCCTGGCCCCCGGGGGCTCGTTCATCTGACCGAAGACAAGGGCCGTCTTGTCGAGGACCCCCGCCTCCTTCATCTCCTGCCAGAGCTGGTTGCCTTCCCTGGTGCGCTCGCCGACGCCGGCGAACACCGAGTAGCCGCCGTGCTCGTAGGCGATGTTGTAGATGAGCTCCATGAGGATTATGGTCTTGCCCAGACCGGCACCGCCGAAGAGGCCGATCTTGCCGCCCCGGGCGAACGGGGTCAGGAGGTCGATGACCTTGATGCCCGTCTCGAGGACCTCGCGGGCGACGCTCTGCTCGACGAAGGGGGGCGCCGGCCGGTGGATGGGAAGCCGGAGGTCGGCCTTGACCTCGCCGAGGCCGTCGACCGGCTCTCCGAGGACGTTGAAGATGCGCCCGAGGACGGCCCGGCCGACGGGGACCTTGATGGGCTCCCCCGTGTCGGTGACGACCATCCCGCGCTGCAGGCCGTCGGTCGAGGACATGGCCACACACCTGACCACGTCGTTCCCCAGGTGCTGGGCGACCTCCAGGGTGAGGTCAAGGTCAGGCGGCGGGGCTCCGGAGCCTTCCCTTATCTCCGGCGGCTGGTCCTTTGTCCGGACCCTGAGAGCGGTCAGGACCGGAGGCAGGTCTCCCTCGGGGAACTCCACGTCCACGACGGCACTGATGACCTGCGCGATTCTGCCTGTCCTCGCCAACGGGTCTACCTCCTTCGCTGGTCGACAGTGCGGCGCGCCGCGCGTCCGCCCGGTCAGCGGCCCTGCTTCAGGGCCTCGGCTCCGCCGACCAGCTCCATGATTTCCCGGGTGATGTTCGTCTGGCGCGCACGGTGCATCTCAAGGGTGAGCCGCTCGATCATGTCCTCGGCGTTGTCCGTCGCCGCGGACATGGCCGTCATCCTGGCGGCGTACTCGCCGGCCCGCGCCTCCAGCAGGGCCTGGAAAAGCCTGTTCGACACCAACCTGGGCAGGAGGAGCGAGTAGACGACCTTCGGCTCAGGCTGGTAGATGTAGCTAAGGTCCGCCTCGGAGACCTGCGGGGCCGGGCGCTCCCTGCGCTCCTTCTCGGGCTGCGCGTCCCCGACCTCCGGGGGCGCGACGGGCAGGAGCCGCAGTTCCTCCGGCCGCTGCTGCAGGACGGAGACGAACCTCGAGAAGACGACGATGACCTCGTCCAGCTCCGCGTCGGTGAACTTCCGGACGAGCTCGGCGGAGACGGCCTTCGCGAGCTCGGCGAGGTCGTCGTCGGCGACGCCGACGTCCTCGCGGGCCGGGTCGAACCCCCGGCGACGGAAGTAGTCGCGTCCCTTGCGGCCGACGAGGTACAGCTCGACGGCCGGCGGCCGGCCCTCACCGTCCTTCAGACGAGCCAGGACGGCCTCCGCGCGCCGCAGGACGTTGGCGTTGTAGCTTCCGGCCAGTCCGCGGTCGCCGGTCACGATGACCAGCGCCGCCCTGCACACCGGCCTCGCCTCCAGGAGGGGATGGCCGACATGGGCGCCGTCTGTCGTCAGCCGCCGGATCATCTCCGCCAGCCTCTCGGAGTACGGCCGGGCCGAGAGGGCCCGGGCCTGGGCCCGGCGCAGACGGGCCGCAGCCACCATCTGCATGGCCCTCGTTATCTGCTGGGTGTTCCTTATGGCTCGGATGCGGCGTTTCAGGTCCCTGACGGCTTGTGCCAAGCGGCCTGTCTCCTTCCTGTTCGCAGGCGGTCAGCCGAGGGGAGCGCCGGGGCCGGCTAGCGCCCGGCCGCCCGCTCCTCCCCGGTGCGCCCTGTCGCCTCCGGTCCGGCCTCCTCGCGGGTGAAGGTCTCCAGGAACTCCTTTACCGCGGCCTCGAGGCCGGCCAGGGTTTCGTCGGAGAGCCGCTCCTCCCTGGCGATGGTCTCGAGGAGGCCGGGCCGGTTGGCCCGGAGGAAGCTCAGGTACCCCTTCTCGAACTCCCGCACACGGTTCACGGGGATGCCGTCGAGGAAGCCGTTGACGCCGGCGTGGATGACCGCGACCTGCTCCTCCATGGCCATGGGCTGGTACTGGTCCTGCTTCAAGAGTTCCATCATCCGCTCGCCGCGGGCCAGGCGGGCCTGGGTGGCCTTGTCGAGCTCAGACCCGAACTGGGCGAAGGCCGCGAGCTCGCGGTACTGGGCAAGGTCCAGCCTCAGACGGCCGGCGACCTGCTTCATAGCCTTCACCTGGGCCGCGCCGCCGACGCGGGAGACCGAGATACCCGCGTTGATGGCCGGACGGAACCCGGCGAAGAAGAGGTCCGTCTCGAGGAATATCTGCCCGTCGGTGATGGAGATGACGTTCGTCGGGATGTAGGTGTGGATGTCGCCGGCCTGGGTCTCGATGATGGGGATGGACGTGAGGGAGCCCCCGCCCATCTCGTCGTTCAGCTTGGCCGACCTCTCGAGGAGCCTCGAGTGGAGGTAGAAGACGTCCCCGGGGTAGGCCTCACGCCCGGGCGGCCTCCGCAGGAGCAGGGACAGCTCGCGGTAGGCCACGGCGTGCTTGGAGAGGTCGTCGTAGGCGATGAAGGCGTGCCGGCCGGAGTAGAGGTAGTACTCGGCCATGGCCGTCCCGGCGTAGGGAGCGAGGAAGAGCATGGGGGCCGGCTCGCTGGCCGAGGCCACGACGACGGTCGTGTACTCCATCGCCCCGGTCTGGCGGAACTTGTCGACCACGGCGGCGACGGTGGACGTCTTCTGGCCGATGGCCACGTAGAAGCAGTGGACGCCCTTGCCCTTCTGGTTGATGATGGTGTCCACGACGATGGCCGTCTTCCCCGTCTGCCGGTCGCCGATGATGAGCTCGCGCTGGCCTCGCCCGATGGGGGTCATGGCGTCGATGGCCTTGAGGCCCGTGTAAAGGGGTTCGTGGACCTGCCGGCGCACGACCACGCCCGGAGCGATGATCTCCACCGGACGGTACTCGTCGGTCTCGATAGGGCCCTGCCCGTCGATGGGCTGACCGATGGCGTTGACGACCCGGCCGGTCAGGGCCGGGCCCACGGGCACCTGGACGATGCGGCCGGTCCGGCGGACCTCGTCGCCTTCCTTGATGTGGCTGAAATCGCCCAGAAGGACGCACCCTATGTTGTCCTCTTCGAGGTTCAGGGCTATCCCGAGGACGCCGCCGGGGAACTCGAGAAGCTCGGCCGACATGGTCCGCTCGAGCCCGTGGACACGGGCGATGCCGTCCCCGACCTCGAGGACGGTCCCTACGTCGGCGGCCTCGATGGCGGCCTCGTAGGTCTCGATCTGCTTCCTCAGGATGGCCGTTATCTCTTCGGGCTTGATGGCCACGGTCTAGACACCTACCCTCACCTTGGCTAGCCTTTCCCCCAGCCGCTCGAGCCGACGCTTGAGCGAGGCGTCCAGGAGCCTGTCGTCAACCTTCACCTGCACCCCGCCCAGGATGGACGGGTCGACCTTGAAGGAAAGCCGCACCCTGCGGCCCAGCTTGGCCGAAAGGACGCTCTCCATCTCCCTCCGGGCCGGCTCGTCCAGCGGCACGGCCGTCCTGACCTCCACTCTGGCGACGCCCCGGGCCCGGTCCTCGAGGAGGCCGTAGAGCTCCACGATCTCCGGCAGGTAACTGGTCCGCCGCTTGTCAACGGTGAGCAGGAGGAGGTTCCGCACGAGACGGTGGACGCCTCTCCCGGTCAGCTCGCGGACGAGCCGCTTCTTGGCTCCGGACGCCACACGCTCGCTGAGAAGGAACTCCCTCAGGCCTTCCTCCCCCCAGATGGCGCCCACCGCGGCCCGGAGGTCGCGTCCGACCGCGTCCGGGGCGCCGGCCGCGGCGGCGGCCTCGTACAGGGCCCGGGCGTAGCGGCGGGCCACGACACTGCCTTTCAGCAATCCGTTCCCTCCCAGCCTCTAGCCCGGGGTGTCCGCGGGGCGCGTGTCCTCGGGGAGCTTCTTCACGAGGTCGTTCACGAGACCGCGGTGCTCCTCGACGTCCAGCGAACGTTCGATGACCTTGGACGCGGCCAGGACGGCCAGTTCGGCCAGCTCCTGCCTGACCTCGTTGAGGGCCCTCTCCTTCTCGCTGGCGATCGCCTTCCTGGCCCTCTCGATCATCTCCTCGGCCTGCCGGCTGGCCTGGTCGAGGATTTCGGTCTTGGTCTTCTCCGCCGAGGCCTGGGCCCGGCTCACGAGGCTCTGGGCCTCGGTCCGGGCCTCGGCGAGGCGGCGCTCGTACTCCGCACGGCTGGCCTCGGCCTCCTCCCGGGCCCTCTCGGCCGCCTCCAGGGTCCTTTCGACCTCAGCCTTCCGGGCGTCCAGGAGCGACAGCACCGGACGGTAAAGGAACCTCCGCAGGAGCAGGAAGAACACGACGAAATTGATGACCGACCATATCAGTTCGTTCGTTGTGAACTCCAACTACCCGGCACCCCCCGCGGCCGGCCGCTCCGGCCGCAAGCGCTTCCCCTCAGGTCACCATGCCCGAGAGAACGAAGATGATGGCGAAGACGAAAAGGGTCAGGGCCTCCATGAACACCAGGGCCAGCATCATCGATGTCCGGATGTCTCCCGCCGCCTCGGGCTGGCGCCAGGTCGCCTCCATGGCCGCCACGCCCGTCCGGCCCTGGGAGAGGGCCGACCCGAGCGCGGCGACGGCCATGGCGGCGACGGCGGCCGCGCCGAAGAGGTTGGCCGCCGGCGTCGTCGCCCGCCCGTTGAGGACGAAGACGATGGCGAACACGAACAAGGTCAGGGCCTCCATGAACACCAGGGCCAGCATCATGGATGTGCGGGTGTGGCCCGCGGCGGCCGGCTGCTTCCAGGTCGCCTGCATGGCCGCCTGCGTGGTCCGCCCCTGGGCCACGGCGGAGCCGATGGCCGCCAGGGCCATGGCCGCCACGGCGGCCGAGCCGAACAGGACACGGGAGCTGTCGACCGAGCCCGTGAGGACGAAGACGATGGCGAACACGAAAAGGGTCAGGGCCTCCATGAACACCAGCCCGAGCATCATGGAGGTCCGGGTGTCGCCGCTCTCCTCCGGCTCGCGCCAGGAGGACTCCATGGCCGCCACGGCGGCGCGGCCCTGACTGAGGGCGGACCCGAGGGCGGCCGCGGCCATCGAGACCACGGCCACGGCGGTGAAGACGGCTATGTCCGGGGTCACCCTGCCCGCCAGGACGAAGACGATGGCGAAGACGAAAAGGGTCAGGGCCTCCATGAACACCAAGGCCAGCATCATCGTCGTCCGGACCTTGGCGGCCGACTCGGGCTTCTTGCGGATGGACTCCATCGCCGCGGCGCCGGTCCGGCCCTGGGCGTAGGCCGAGCCGAAGGCGGCGAGAGCCATGGCCAGGACCGCGGCTCCAGAGAAGATCACCATTGGCGACATCCGTTCTCCCCCTTAGTCTCGGTCAGTGTTCCTCGGCGACAGCTGTCGCAAGGTAGATCGAGGTCAGGAACGTGAAGATGAAGGCTTGGATGGCTCCGAAGAGGACCTCCAGAAGCAAGGGCACGACTGGCAGAAACCAGGGAACGGCCATGAGCACGGCCAGGACGACCGTCTCACCGCCGAAGATGTTGGCCACAAGACGCAGCGAGAGCGCGAACGGCCTCACGAACTCCTCGATGATCCCCAGCGGGAGGAGCAGGGGGGCCAGGAACCACGGGTCGACCATGTGCTTGAAGTAGCGGAGCCCCCGCCGCTTGATCCCGACGTACTGCACGGTCACGAACACCACCGAGGCGAGGCCGGCGGTGACGCCCCAGTTGCTCGTGGGAGCCGTGAGCCCCGGCACATGCCCGGCTCCGGGGAGGAGCCCCGAGTAGTTGGAGAGGAGGATGAAGATGAAGAGGCTCCCCAGGAAGGGAAGGAAGGCCCGCGCGTTCTCCCGGCCGATTATCGAGGCGAAGAAGGTCTCGAAGCCGTCGACGGTGAGCTCGAGAAGGGCCTGGAACCTCGTCCGGGGCACCCGCTCCAGCCTCCTGGTCCCGAGCCAGGCCAGGACGAGCACGACCAGCATGATGCCCCACATGGTGGTCTGGATGCTCGTGACCTTGAGGCCCACCACGGGGATGGTGAAGAAGACGTCCCTGGCGGCGGCTCCGGCGCCTTCACCTCCGTGGGCGGCAACAAGCCAGAAGGGCAAGCCCCATCACCTCTGTCTCTGTCTCTCCGCGTCTCCGCCGCCCGCGGCGGCGAGCCGCAGAAGGAGCGCGTACCTCGGCAGGAGCAGGCCCGCCAAGGCGGCCAGGACGGCCGAGGCCGACGCGCCGGAGGCCCGGAACACGACGTAAAGGGCCCCGACGCTGAGGGCCATACGGGCGACGTACTGGACGGCGAAGAGCACGGGCCAGCCGCCCGAGGCGTTCCCGGTCCCGGACCGCACGGCGGAACGGTGCACGCGGTTCGATATGGCGTTGTTCACCAGGCCGACCGCCCCGCCGAAGGCGAAGGCGGCGGCCAGGACTCCTGCCTCAGCCATCAGCCGGCTCCCGGTCCTCTTCGTCGGTGCGGTCTTCCGCCCGCCGCCCGCTCTCGTCCCGTCGGGAGGAGCGGTCACCCGACCGCAGGATGTCCCGGAGGAGGACCCTGAAGCCGGCCACGACCCCGAGAATGGTCCCGACGAGGGAGAGCCAGGGCTCCGAGCCCAAGAGACGGTCCAGGTAGCGGCCGCCGTGGTAGCCCACGAACATCCCCGCTAGAAGCGTGAGCCCCGCCGTGAAGGCCAGGCTGAGAACGCTCGCAGGCTCCCGCGGCGGGCCTGAATCGCTCAAGCTCGTCCACTCCCAGCCTATTGTCGTCCATCCCCGGGGAGAATGCAACCCGAAGGGGAAGGCGGCACCTCACCCGTTCACTCGATGCGTCTGAGGTCGGCGCCGATGGTCGTGAACTTCTCGACCACCTTCTCGTAGCCCCGGTCGATGTGCTCGACACCGGAGATCTCCGTCTCACCTTCGGCCATGAGACCGGCCAGGACCAGCGCCGCGCCGGCCCGCAGGTCCGTGGCCTTGACCTTGGCCCCTGTGAGACGTTCGACCCCCTGGACGATGGCCGTGCGGCCCTCGACGGTTATGTTGCAGCCCATGCGCCTCAGCTCGTCCGCGTGCTTGAAGCGTCCCTCGTGCACCGTCTCGGTGATGACGCTCGTTCCCGAGGCCACGGAGAGCAGAGCCGTCATCTGCTGCTGGGCGTCGGTCGGGAAGCCCGGATAGGGCAGGGTCTTCACGGTCACCGGGCGGGGCCTGCCGTTGCCGCGGACGAGGATGTAGTCACCGTTCTCCTCGACCGTCGCTCCGGTCTCGATGAGCTTGGCCGACACCGCCTCGAGGTGCTTGGGGATGACGTTCTCCACGATGACCTCACCGCCGGTGGCGGCCGCTGCGACCATGAAGGTGGCGGCTTCGATCTCGTCCGGGATGATGGAGTGCTGGGTCCCGCCCGGGAGCCTCCTGACCCCCGTGACCTTGATGACGTCGGTGCCCGCACCCTTGACCTTGGCGCCGGCGGCGTTGAGGAAGTTGGCCAGGTCCACGATGTGAGGTTCCTTGGCCGCGTTCTCGATGACGGTCGTCCCCTCGGCGAGGGTCGCCGCCAGCATTATGTTGACGGTCGCCCCGACGCTGACGACATCGAGATAGACGGGAGCGCCGACCAGTCTCGAGGCCCTGACCTTCACGACCCCTTTCTCGACCCTGACGTCGGCCCCGAGGGCCCTGAAGCCCTTGATGTGCTGGTCGATGGGGCGCGACCCGATGTCACAGCCTCCCGGGAAGGGGACCTCGGCCCGGCCGTACCGGGCGAGGAGCACGCCTATCAGGTAGTAGGAAGCCCGCATGCGCTTGACGAGGGCTTCGCTGAGACTGTGAGGGGTGAGACCGTCGGGGTCGACCACCGCTCTGAGCGCCTCGCCGTTCCCGCTCGGCCCGAGGTCCACCTTCACGCCGAGAGAGCGCAGAAGCTCGGCGTAGACCCAGACGTCCTGTATGTCGGGCAGGTTCTCGATGACGGTGACACCGTCGGCGAGGAGCGCCGCGGGGAGAACGGCCACGGCGGAGTTCTTGCGGCCGCCCGCCCTGACCCGTCCGGTCAGCGGGCGCCCGCCGGTGGCGACAAGCTTCGCCAACTCCTTCCCTCCCCCCGGCGGTGGTCCCTTCGGCGATGACGAGGTGCTCGCGCTGGTGCGAGCAAGCAGGCCGGAGACCCTTGCAGGCAACCGACTGGTAGACGAACCGAACAAGACGTATTCTTCAGGCAGACCGGCCTTCCTTCCAGGTAAAAACCGTCACCGGTAGCGCGGCTCCGCCTCTCGGAGCCATTCGAGCCATCTCGACTCGAACTCCTTTGGCGAGAGGCCGGTCACCTTCTCGAGCGCCGCCTCGAAAGGCCTGCCGCGGGCCATCTCGCCCAGAAGGGTGTGGAGGCCGTCCCACCCCACACTGTAGTCGACGAGATAGGCGGTGAGAAGGAAGGCCTCGCGGTAGGCCACAGCCGTGTTCTCCAGGCCGTCGAAGTCCCGGCCGAGTTCGGGCAGGCTGTACAAGGGCCCCTCACTCCCCGGAAGGAGACCTGCGGACGCGCCTCCCCCGAGCCAGAGGTAGCCGGTTTCCCTGTACTCCACGTACTGGGCCAGCCCCTCCGAGAACCAGCGGGGGTAGTTCCCGGCCGGCACGAGCATGTCCAGGACGTAGTGGGTGTACTCGTGGACGAGCGGGCCGTCGGTCCAGAGCGCCGCGACGGCCGCCGCGCCGGGCTCCTCGGCCAGCCAGAGTCTCGGCGAGAGGACCTGGACGACCCCGCACCAGTAGGCGCCCACGGCCTCCAGGCCGTCACGAGAGGCGAACTGCCTGTCCAGCGATGTGCGCGTCGGGTGAAGAAGGACGGGGACCTTCCCCTCCCGCCCCGCCGGGCTCCAGCCCAGGCGCCTGGACACCGCCTCGTGCGCCCTCTCGGCGCACGCCAGGACGACCGGCGCCCAGGCCCCGTCAAGGGACTCGTCGTAGTGGAGCACGAAGTGCGGGCTCTCGGCCACGTCCTTTCCCGGGAAATCAGCGATAAGCCGAGCCCTCCGCCGCGCGCACCGCCAATCGTAGATGCCGTCGTGGAGCGGGGTGAAGAGGACCCCGGCCCCGTCCCAGAGCACGAAGAGAGCGAGAACCGCGGCGAGGACGGCCCCCGTCAGGGTCCGGTCCGGCCGCGGGCCCCGAGGCGGCCCGAGCACCGCCGGAAGGCAGGCCGGCCCACTCCGCCCGGCCGCAGCACTCTGGTGGGCATCCTGGTGGGCATCCATGTGGACCAGGGTGGATCACGTCCCGGGGAAGAAGTCGCGGGCTGGGGGGGTCTTATGTAAACAATCCCCTCCTATTATACACCTTCTCCCGGGCCCGGTGGGTCAGCCGCCGCCGAGGTAGTAGTTGATGGGGTTCACCGACTTGCCGTTCACGCGTATCTCGAGATGAAGGTGGGGCCCTGTGCTGCGCCCGGTGTTCCCCACGCGCCCTATCTCCTGGCCCTGGCTCACCCTTTGTCCGACCGACACCCCCAGGGTCGAGAGGTGCGCGTAGAGCGACTCTACCCCTCCCCCGTGGTCGATGATGACCGTGCGGCCGTAGCCTCCGCGCCAGCCGACGAAGGTGACGGTGCCGCTCGCGGTGGCCAGGACCGGGGTGCCGTAGGGGGCCCCGATGTCCAGCCCGTGATGGAACCCGCTGTAGCGCCAGCCGTACCACGACGTTATGGGGCCGACGACCGGGAAGACCCAGCCGCCGTTGGTCTTCGGCCACTGCTTGGTCCCGAGGACGAAGACTTGTGGCACGGGGTCGGAGAGCCGCTTCTCGGAGACGACGGAGCGGGAGACCTCCTCGCCGTTCAGTCGCCGTATCCTCACCGTGACCTCATCGCGGCCGTAGACACCGGCGCGCTGGACATGGCTCTCCCACGGCCAGAGCTCGGGGTCGGTGCGGCGCTGGACGGAGAAGGGCACGTACCTGATGAAGGTGTGGAGCTCAACGCTCTCAAGGTTGACGTAAGGGTCGGGAACGATGAGGTTTATCTTGTCCCCCACCCTGATGCGGTCGGGGTCGGTGATGTGGGGATTGGCCTTCTGGAGGTCGGCCACGGTCAGGGAGTTGTCACTGGCTATCGTCCAGAGACTCTCCCCGCGCGCCACGACGTGGACCTCCAGGCGGTCGGTACCGCGGCGGAGGATGTCCTTGGCGCGTCCGACATCCACGACCTTGTCGACAGCGGCCGTCGTGCGGCGGCAGGAGACCTCCTCGAGGACGGTGATCCTCTCGACGACGGTGTTCCCTTTGGCCAGGAGCGAATCCCGGTGGTCTCGGACCAGCTCCTCGATGACCCGCCGGGCCTCGGCTTCGCTCCGGAGGTAGACCACCTCGGCGCCGTCGACAGTCACGGCCCAGGCCTCGGAGACGAAAGTGAGCGCTCCTCGGCAGGCCTCGAGGAGAGCGGTCCCCGTGAGCACCTCGTGGTCGGGCCGCGGACGGGTCCTCGTGAGGGACACCTCGGACTGGAGGACGACGGCGAGACCGGTCTCCTCCTCGGCCCGGGTCAGGGCCTCCTGGACCGCCTGGTTCCACTCCTCCCTCGAAGCGGCGTATCCGAGGAAGGTCCCGTCCACCTCCACGGCGTAGACGAACTGCCTGTCGTACGCCTCCCAACCCAAGGCGGCCATGACGGACCCGAAGAGGACGACGAAAGCGATGACCAGCGCCCGCGTGGCGGGCGCCGGACCTGTGGACGTGCGCGGCATGACTCCTCCTGCCCCATATTCAGGTGCGGCTGGAAGGCCTCTATTCGGCGGACGCGGCCGCCGTCCCTCCTGTCAATGGTTCCCTGGAGGGCTCCCGGCCCCGACGGGGGAATTCCCGCCGTCGTCATCCGAGGCCCGAGAGCATGAACCCGGAGGAGGCTGAAGGAATTTGGGCCGCCTCGTGCCGATCGTCGTCCTCGTCCTCGTCCTGGCCTCTGTAGCCCTCACCGGGACCGGCGTGCCGCTCCTCATCACGACCGACGCCGAGACCCAGGCCTTCTTCACCCCCGTGGGCGGCGGCGAGCCGTTGGAAGGACTCCTCCCGGGGAGACCCGGGGTGGAACTCACCTCTCCGACCGCCCTCCCCGGCAGGCACGGGCGTCTCGGAGACCCGGTGCAACGGTCCGGGGCCCCGGGCCCGCTCACCGCGGAGGAACCCCGGACGTCCACCGGCTCCCGGACATCCCCCGTCCGACTCTCCGCCGGGGCCGACGCCGAGCCGCGCCCGCGCGTCTTCACCTACACGGTGAGGAGCGGGGACACCCTCTGGGACATCGCTCAGGAGCACGGCATCACCGTCACCACCATCATGGGGGCGAACCCCGACCTGGTGCCGAGCCGCCTCCAGGTGGGTCAGGAGATAAGGCTCCTGTCGGTCGACGGAGTGCTCCACACCGTCCAGCCGGGAGACACCGTCTCGGCCCTCGCGGAGAAGTACGGGGTCGAACCGGACGTCATCGTCCAGGCCAACGCCCTGGACGACCCGGAGGCCCTCGAGCCCGGCACCGAGGTCATCATCCCGGGGGCCACCCCGACCATCGTCCGCACGGTGATCGTCGGCGGGCGGGCGGTGACCATCTACGGGGAGTACCGCTGGCCGGTGCCCGGTCCGGTGACTTCCTACTACGGTCCACGGTGGGGCAGGTTCCACCACGGCATCGACATCGGGGCCCCCTACGGAAGCTACATCCGCGCCGCCCGCGCGGGCCGGGTCGTCTTCGCCGGGTGGAAGGGCGGCTACGGCTACACGGTCATCCTCGACCACGGCGACGGGGTGACGACCCTCTACGCCCACACGTCAAGGCTTCTGGTCCGTTACGGGCAGTGGGTCGAGACCGGTCAGGTCATCGCGAAGGTCGGGAGCACCGGGTACTCGACCGGACCGCACCTTCACTTCGAGGTCCGGGTGAACGGAGTCTCGGTGAACCCCCTCTTCATCCTGAACTGAAAAATGAATGGAGCCGGCGACGGGATTCGAACCCGTGACCGCTCGATTACGAATCGAGGGCTCTACCACTGAGCTACGCCGGCTCTGGTGAGTGATGGACAACGAAGAACGAACTCAAAGAACAAAAATGGAGCGGGAGACGGGATTCGAACCCGCGACACTCGGCTTGGGAAGCCGATGCTCTACCACTGAACTACTCCCGCTCGCAGACCGTCCGGCCGTATTATACCCCCTCACCCGGCTCTAGGCAAGACGGTTTCACTTCGTTGCCACAGGTCCGCCGGGCGGCAGCCTCTCTTCCTCCCCTCCTTGCGCCGCAGGGGACCTGACGGGTCGTCGATGCCCGGCATGAGGTGCGGACCAGCAACTCACTCCTGACCGTATTGTTCTCTGACCACGGGCAAGAGTCCCGCTTTCTCCAACCTTTCAGTGGGAGCCCGGAATGTCACCTGCACAACCCCAGGGAGCCGCCCGATCTCTATGGCCCCGGCCACGGTGGCCCTGTTCCTCACCTCGTGCACTGTCATGTCGAGGACTCTGGCGGCCCTCTCAAGTCCGTTCTGGGTGGCGGCGTTGAGATCGGTCCCCGTGCCCACAAAACTCACCGGGAGCGATTCTTCGATGTCGCCCATCCCCCATAGTCTGGCAACCTCCCGAGCCGCAGCGAGCTCGCTCGCCGTCAAAGGGCGCGCCAAAGGCGGGAGGTCCTCGCTCACGGGCAGGATGACAGGCCCGTCGATTTCGAGTTTCTTGATGACCCTCACCCTCAGTGTCACTATGCCCGACACATCCGCCGTGTGGCCGGCCACCTCCCCGTCCCCCTGGCAGGCATGCATGTCACCGACATATATACCGGCGCCCGGAACCTTGACCGGGCAAATCACCACCGCTCCGGCCCGCGCGGCATCTATATCCATGTGCCCGTCGGTCCGTAGTGCCAGCTGCTCTCCGCTGAGGGCGTATTCGTGCGGGGCGCCCACCAGGAACGAGCCGAAATCCCCGGCATTGTGGGAGTCGGGCATGGCCACTCCGGGGATGGTCCCGATCTGGCCGAGAAACGGCCTCAGTCTCACGACCAGTCCCGGCAGATCACCCACGCCGAACACCAGGATGGGGTTCTGGATTGAATTAGCAGGTAGCGCGGCGTACCTGCGGGCGTCGCGGGCCACTGCTTTAGCTTGCGCAGGGCCCAACCCGACGCCTACCGCGCGGCCGGCATCAATGGCCACCGTGTACCCGTGAATGAGTTCGAAGGGGCTGGCCTCCGCTCCGCAGGCCTCGCAACGCACCGCCTCTCGGCCGACACCTTCCAGCTTGGTCGGAGGATAGACCGCCCCGCACTGCTGGCAACAGGCCGCCACGTACGGATCCCCGCGGTAACGCCCATCAACCGGCGAATCGGTACCCGATGAGGTGGCCGATGAGGTGACCACAATCTCTTCGATGCGGAGGGCCACTGCGTCTCCGACCTCCGCTCCTTCTACCGCCACCGGCTGCGTGACTTCATGGCCCCCGCGAATGGCAGGGGTGATCATGGGCCCCCAGCACCCGGGCGCCGTATTGGCCACTATGTAGCCCCCGTCGCGCACCGGCCCCAGCATCGATGCATCGGGACGCAGGATACCGTCGGTAAAGGTATCCACGAAAACGGTTTCCCTTGCCACTGTCATACCTCCCCTCGAGGTTGCCCTTGCCGGTCTTCCTTTTTATCTAGACCCCGCTGTCTCCTCTATCTGCTCGGCATGAATCTGCCGGGCGATGACGGCCCTCCTGAGGCCGTCTGCTCCCGAGCGAGGCCTTCGCGCTTCAGAATCTCCCGGGCCACCAGCAGGCCCGAGGCGGAGGCCTGCACCAGACCCCGCGTGACGCCGGCGCCGTCCCCCACGGCGAAGAAGTTGGCTATCTTCGTCTCGAGGTTCGGGGTCAGCTCCGGGCGGCTCGAGTAGAACTTGACCTCGACACCGTAGAGCAGGGTGTGCCTGGAGTTGACGCCCGGCATCACGCGGTCCATGGCCTCGAGCATCTCCAGGATGGACCGGAGGTGGCGGTAGGGCAGCACAAGGCTCAGGTCGCCCGGGACGGCCTGCTCCAGGGTCGGCTGCACCACGCTCTTGGCGAGCCTCTTCGGGGTGGAACGGCGCCCGGCCTGAAGGTCGCCCAGCCTCTGGACGATGACCCCGTCACCCAGCATGTTCGCCAGGCCGGCGATGGAGCGGCCGTAGGCTATCGGCTCCCGGAAGGGCTCGGTGAACGTCTTGCTGACGAGCAGGGCGAAATTGGTCAGCTCCGTCTTGCGGGTGGCGTAGCTGTGCCCGTTCACGGTCAGGAGCCCGTCCGAGTTCTCCGCGACGACCTGTCCGTACGGGTTCATGCAGAAGGTCCGGACCTGGTCGTCGAAGGTCTTCGAGTAGTAGATGAGCTTGGGTTCGTAAAGGTGGTCGGTGAAGTCCTCCATGACGACGGCCGGGAGCTCGACCCTGACCCCGATGTCAACCGGGTTGTTGGTCAGGCCCAGACCGAGGCGGCGGATCTCGCCGACCAGCCATCCGGCACCCTCGCGTCCCGGCCCGCAGATGAGGTAGCGGGCCCGCACGGCCGTCCCGTCCGCGAGCCGGACTCCCGCGACGCGCCGCTTCGCGGGCGCGCCCTCGCGCGGCTCGACGAGTATCTCCACGGCCTCCGTCCGCGTCATCACCGTGACCCTGCCCTCGAGGTCCTCCCGCATGCGCCTCAGGACCTCCCGGCACCGCTCTGTGCCGAGGTGCCGCACCCGGCTCCGCACGAGGATGAGGTCGGCGGTGGCCGCCCGCCTCTGGAGGTCGCGGAAGACCCTCTCGTCCGGGGCGAAGACCGTCTCGGGGGCGCCGAAATGGAGGTAGGTCCTGTCGACCTCCTCGATCAGGCGGCCCAAAGCCTTCTGGCCGACGTAGTCCTGGAGCTTGCCGCCGATGGCCGGGGTGAGGGTGAGCTTGCCGTCGCTGTAGGCGCCGGCCCCGCCCCACCCGCACAGGAGCGCGCACGGTGTGCACCGGGCGCAGCCCGCCTCTCGGGACTGCATGGGACAGGTGCGGTGCTCGAGGGCCGGCCCCTTCTCTAGGAGGCAGACGGCCAGACCGCTGTCCTTCAGGGAGAGGGCGGCGAAGATGCCGGCCGGACCGGCGCCGACGATGACGACGTCGTAGGTATCGGCCGCGGTCACCCGGGCGCGGCGGTCAGAGGGACGGTCGGGCATCATCGCCTCCGGCGGACGTGACCGGCCTTTCCGCCAGGCCGGCGTGCTGGCCTGCTCGGAGCCTTTCGACGGAGAGCGACGGGCGGGCGGGCCCCGAGAAGCGTGTTCAATATAGCAGAGGCCGTCTCGAAGGGTCAACAGCTCCCATCGGCCGGCCTCCGGGCCACGAAGTATATGCGGGCCGTCTCCTCGTCGGCGGGTTCGAACCCGAAGGCCTTGTAGGCCGCGAGGAGGTGAAAGCCGGCCCTGCGGAGGAGGCGTCCGATCTCTTCGATGCTGTAGGCCCTCTCGCGGTGCACCTCACGGAACCGCCGGTAGAGTTCGCCCCGCCGGCGGACGAAACCCGTCACGGTTATGGTCCAGATGCGCCCTGCGGGGTCGTAGGAGTTCTGCCCGATGAAGGCCCAGCCCGGCCCCTCCATGAAGAGCGTGGTCTGGCTCATCTGGGAGAGCCGCTTCGCCGAGTTGACGTCGAAGACCAGGAGCCCTCCCGGCCGCAGGGCGGCGTGGAAGCGGCAGAAGGCTTCTTCGATGTCGCGGGGGTCGGTCAGGTAGTTGATGCTGTCATAAAGGCATGTCACAAGGTCGAAGGTCGGGCCGGTCCTGAGCCTGTCGGTCCGGAGGCGACGCATGTCCTGCCGCACGAACTCCACCTCGAGTCCCGAGGCCTCGGCCTTGGCCCGGGCGATGGCGAGCATCTCCGGGGAGATGTCCACCCCGGCCGCACGCAGGCCGCGCCGGGCCAAGGGGAGGGTCGAACTGCCGGTCCCGCAGGCCACGTCGAGGACGGTCTCGGGGCGGAGACCGTGCCGGCGGCAGACCTCCTCGATGTAGTCGGCCCACATCTCGTAGGCCACGTCCCGCATCACGGCGTCGTAGATGGCCGCGAACTCCGAATAGGGTCTGGACGCGTTCCCAGCGGCTTCGCTCTCTCCCGGAGACGGGCCGCACCCTCTCGCCCTGCCCATGACTCCACCCGGCCTTCCCGTCCCTCGAGGGTATCCTTCCCCCGTCTGCCCCGCCCTTCCTTCGCAGAGAGAGAGTTGACAATCTGGAAGGCCTGTTGCTAAGATACCCTTGGCACTCGGCAACCCCGAGTGCTAACAATTCGCATGGACTCGGTTCAGGGGGGCAGGCCGGACCGACCGCCTCTCCGGCCGCCCCCGGAGGTGTCGAAAGGAGGGAAGCGCATGCTGAAGCCGCTTGCCGACCGGGTCGTGATAAAGGTCATCGAGGAGGAAGAGAAGACCCCCGGCGGCATCGTCCTGCCGGACACGGCCAAGGACAAGCCCCAGGTGGGCGAGGTCATCGCCGTCGGACCGGGCCGCACCCTCGACAACGGTCAGAAGGTCGAGCCCGAGGTGAAGAAGGGCGACAAAGTCATCTTCAGCCGTTACGGGGGGACCGAGGTCAAGATCGACGGTGAGGAGTACCTCATCATGCGCGAGAGCGACATCCTGGCCGTCAAGGGCTAGCCGCGCTCGCGGTCTCGGTGGACCCGAGCCGGCTGCTTCAGTGAGCGCAAGAGTGAGGAGGTTGGACAAGGGACAATGGCCAAGCAGCTAGCCTTCGACATCGAGGCCCGGAAGGCGCTCGAGCGCGGGGTCAACACGGTGGCCAACGCCGTCCGCGTGACCCTGGGCCCCAAAGGGCGCAACGTGGTCCTCGGTAAGAAGTTCGGTTCACCCGTCATAACCAAGGACGGCGTGACCGTGGCCAAGGAGATCGAACTCGAAGACCCCATGGAGAACATGGGGGCCCAGCTCTGCAAGGAGGTCGCCTCGAAGACGGCCGATATCGCCGGTGACGGCACGACCACGGCCACCGTCCTGGCGCAGGCCATCGTCCTCGAGGGCCTGAAGAACGTGGCCGCCGGAGCCAACCCGCTCTTCATCAAGCGGGGCATCGACCGGGCCGTCGAGGCGGCCGTCGAGGCCATCAAGAAGGGCGCCACCCCTGTCGAGACCAAGAAGGACATCGCCGACGTGGCCTCCATCGCCGGTAACGACCCTGAGATCGGCGAGCGCATCGCCGAGGCCATGGACATGGTCGGCAAGGAAGGCGTCATCACCATCGAGGAATCCAAAGGCATGGAGACCACGGTGGAGAAGGTCGAGGGGATGGAGTTCGACAAGGGCTACATCTCCCCGTACTTCGTGACCAACGCCGAGACCATGGAGGCCGTCCTGGAGGAGCCTTACATCCTCATCCACGAGAAGAAGATCTCGGCTATCCAGGACTTTCTCCCGGTCCTCGACAAGGTCGCCCGCACCGGCAAGCCCCTCGTGGTCATCGCCGAGGATGTCGAGGGTGAGGCCCTGGCTACGCTCGTGGTGAACAAGCTCCGCGGCACCCTGCAGTGCGTGGCCGTCAAGGCCCCGGGCTTCGGCGACCGCAGGAAGGCCATGCTCCAGGACATCGCCATCCTCACGGGCGGGACCTTCATCTCCGAGGACCTCGGCGTCAAGCTCGAGAACGTCGACATCGACATGCTCGGGCGGGCCAAGCGGGTGAAGGTCGACAAGGAGAACACGACCATCATCGAGGGGCTGGGCAAGAAGGAGGACATCACCGCCCGCATCAAGCAGATCAAGAAGCAGATCGACGAGACCGACTCCGACTACGACCGCGAGAAGCTCCAGGAGCGCCTGGCCAAGCTCGCCGGCGGCGTCGCCGTGATCAAGGTCGGGGCCTCGACCGAGACCGAGCTCAAGGAGAAGAAGTACCGGTACGAGGACGCCCTCAACGCGGCCCGCGCCGGTGTCGAGGAGGGCATGGTCGCCGGCGGCGGCGTGGCCCTCGTCAACGCCATCCCGGCCGTGGAGAAGGTCGAGGCCGAGGGTGACGAGAAGGTCGGCGTGAACATCATCAAGCGGGCCCTCGAGGAGCCTCTCCGGCAGATAGCGGCCAACGCCGCGCTCGAGGGGTCCGTGGTGGTCGAGCGCGTGAAGAAGGAGAAGCCCGGCGTCGGCTTCAACGCGGCCACGGAGGAGTACGTGGACATGCGCAAGGCCGGCATCTCCGACCCGGCCAAGGTCGTCCGTCTCGCCCTCCAGAACGCGGCCAGCATCGCCTCCCTGGTCCTCACGACCGAGGCTCTGGTCAGCGACATCCCGGAGAAGGAGAAGAAGGGACCGGGCTATCCGCCGGACATGGACTACTGAGCCCCCCTCGGCCCCGGCCGAGAGAAGGCGAAGGCCGAAGCCCGAAGGAAGACCCCGGCCGCGCGGCCGGGGTCTTCTTCTCGGGCCGACTCACGTCCGATGCCGTCGCCGCCCCGTCCCTGTCGAACGGAAGGGCGCTCCGCGGTCAGGTCTCAAGAGGAGGTTGGTGAGGGGGTGTCTGTACCTGATGGAAACGGCCTGGCTGGGGCAGAGTTCGTGACAACAGAAACATCCGATGCACTTCTCGCTCGACAGCTCGGGCACGCCCCCGGTGAGCCTCAGGGCGTCGACCGGACAGTTCTTCACGCACTGACCACACCCGGTGCACCTGCCGGCGATGAAGGCCGGCCGCGTCGTGGCCAGGGACACGGCCCACCGCGTCAGCCCCGGCGGGAGGCGTGAGATGAGCCTCGTCCCCGGCGGGAGGCGGAACCCGGGCACGCGGGCTTCGGAGAGCGGCACCCCGACGACCTCGATGCGGTCGAGGTCGGCCTCTCCGAGGCCGCGGGCCGCACCGAGCCGTGTCGTCGGGACTTCCGCCGGGCCGACCCCCATGACCGCCGCCAGAACGGCATCGACCGCCACCGGGTCGGTCCCGGCGACGATGAGGCCGACCCGCCGCACGGACCCCGCGCTGGGGCCGCTCCCTTGCATCGCCTCCACCGCGTCGACGACGTGAAGGGTCGGCTTGAGGATCTCCACGATGTCGAGGAGGAGGTTCGAGAACGACTCCACGGACGGGTTGCGGCGGTGGTACTCCCGCTTGGCCCCGCCGGGCACGGTCCCGAAGAGGTTCTTCACCGCTCCGGTGAGCAGGGTGAGGGTGTGGGTCTTGAGCTTGGGCAGGGACACGAGGCAGCCGGCCTCGACGGCGACCCTGGAGAGGGCGAGCGGGGCCTCGCCGGGGCCTCTCGGGTTGGGGACCAGGACCGGTTCCTCGCGGTCGAAGGCGACCACCCGGGCGCCGGCCGCCGCGGCGGCCTCGGCGATGCCTGAGGCCTCGAGGGAACGGTCGGTGACGTCCGGCCGCACCCCGGTCCCGCCGGAGCTGTCCCCGACCACGAGCTCCGTGGCGCCGGCCTCCCGGAGGACGGCAAGGACGGCGGAGACGACCGCGGGGTGGGTGCACACGCCGTCCTCGGGCGGGCGCGGAGCCAGGACGTTGGGCTTGACGAGAACGGACCCTTCGCCGAGCTCCAGGGACCGGCCTTCGAGGCACAGCGCGACCGCCGCGCGGACGGCCTCCTTGACCCGTTCCGGCTCGTAGTCTTCACACCGCTGAACGGCCACCCTGGAACGGAAGGGCCGCCCAGGTTCGTCCTTCACTTCCCTCCAACCCCACCTTCGGAGTCCAGCAGATGGCACCGCGCTTTCCTTGACTCGGCCCCTTCGTCTCCTGTAGGCTCGAGGACGCATGCCGGGACGTGCGACAAGCCCCTGAGAGGAAGGTGGTCGGAACCGGTGCGAGGCATCATCCACACCCTGACCTCGACTTCGACTGAAGACTTCGGAATTCGCAGGGCGGCGGCCTTTGTCCTCCTCGCGGCCCTGGTTCTCGCCTCCGCCGCGGGGGGCGTCGTCGGCCTTGCCGCCGGCCCGCAGGCGGCCGAGCCGCCTGTCGTCGTCTCCCCTGAACCGGCCCCCGCGGGCCTCGGTCCGTCCGGAGCCGCGGAGACCGCCGAGGGAGACCCCGACCCGCCCCAGTCACGCCTGAGCGAGAGCGACATCCGTCTCCTGGCCCGGCTCATCACGGCCGAGGCGCGCGGACAGCCCTACGCGGGGCAGGTGGCTGTGGGCGCGGTGGTGATGAACCGCATGAGGAGCAACAGCTTCCCGGATTCCGTCCGGGCCGTCATATACCAGCCCGGGCAGTTCGAACCGGTGGCCAACGGCCACATAAACACAGAACCGACCGAGACGGCCCTGAAGGCCGCCCGGGCGGCCGCGGCCGGCGAGGACCCGACCGGAGGGGCCCTCTACTTCTTCAACCCGGCCAAGACCTCCAACGCCTTCCTCTGGCGCCGGCCTCATAAGGTCACCATCGGCGACCACAGGTTCACGTCTTAGAGGAACCCCGGCCGGCCCCGGTCCCGCCCAGCTCGCGGAGGATGACCCAGCGGCCCTTCTTGCGCCCCTTCGGCCGCCGGTCGTAGTAGATGTCGACCAGCCGGCCGTCGTCGGTCATCACGCGGTAGAAATCCTTCCCGACCCCCCACGAGCCCCGCCTCATGGGAGCCCGGGCTCCGAAGGGCGGGCGCCCGGCGTCCCAGCCACCCCCGGGCCGGGGATGGTCGTACTCGTGCCACTCCTTGATGACGCGGGTGACGGCGTACTCCCGGCCGCGCCACTTGAACCCGTCCGGAGCGCCGGTCTTCTTCTCCAGCTCGGGTTCTTCTTTGAAGACAGGCTCGATCTCCTCACCGATGAAACCAGGCATCCAGACCCTTCACTCCTTCCCGGACCCACGGGCGGTCCCGGTCACACGCGGAGGGCGACCCATTCGCCCGCTATTCTACCACCCGAGTCGGCCCGACCGTGTCGCGACGCCCCTCGGCACCGTCCCACTCGCCTCCGCGCTCGTCTCAGGAAGCCTCCCTCTCCAGGGCGATGGAGGCGAACCGGCCGAACCGCCGGAGGAAGGTGAGGAACACCGACCCGGTCGGGCCGTTGCGCTGTTTGGCGATGATGAGTTCGGCGAACCTCACGTCCCTGTCAAGGGTGTAGGTCCCCAGCGACCTGCCGTCCCGGCGCGCCTCGAGCTTGGTCTTCCGTCCGAGGCCCCTGTCGTCGGCCTCGACGACCACCCGCACCTCCCGCCCGTTGAGGTCGACACAGACCTCCTTCTCCTGTGGGAAATGGATGAAGACCACGACGTCGGCGTCCTGCTCGATGGCCCCTGATTCCCGGAGGTCGGACAGCAGGGGTCTCCGTGAAGGACGCTTCTCGACCTCCCGGCTGAGCTGGGAGAGGGCCAGAACGGGCACATCGAGCTCCCGCGCGAGCGCCTTCAGGGCGCGGGAGATCTCCGATATCTCCTGCTGTCTGTTCTCACTCCTAGGGTTGCCACGCATGAGCTGGAGGTAGTCGATGACGAGGAGCTGGATGTCATGGTCCCTCTTCATCCGTCTGGCCCTGGCCCGCAGCTCGAGCACGGAGAGGCCGGGAGAGTCGTCGATGAAGATGGGAGCCTCACCGAGGCGCCCCATGGCGTCGGATATCTTGCCGAAGTCCGCCTCGGCCAGGATGCCGGACCTCAGGCGGTGGGCGTCGAGCGACCCTTCCGACGCGAGGAAGCGGAGGGCCAACTGGTCGGCGGACATCTCCAGGCTGAAGATGCCGACCGGCAGCTCGTAGAGCACGGCGGCGTTCCGGGCGATGTTCACAGCGAGGGTCGTCTTCCCCTGTGAGGGCCTTCCGGCGAGGATGACCAGGTCCGACGGCTGCAGACCCGCGGTGATGGCGTCGAGGTCGGGGTAGCCGGTCGGGATTCCCGTGACCGGGGAGCGGGTCCCGTAGAGGCGGTCGAGCCGCTCGTAGGCTTTCACCAGAAGGTCCTTGAGGGCCATGTAGGGCTTTCTTATCTGGTGCTGGGCGATGTCGAAGATCATCTGCTCCGCCTTGTCCAGGATCTCACGGGGCTCCTCGGCCGACTCGTAGGCGTCGGTGACGATCCTGGTCCCGGCGGCGATGAGGTCTCTCAGCATGGCCTTGGAGGCGACGATGTTCGCGTAGTGCCGGATGTTGGCCGCCGTGGGCACCGTCCGGGCCAACGTGCTCAGATAGGTCAGCCCTCCGACGCGCTCGAGCTCCCCCGACCGCCTGAGCTCTTCGGTCAGGGTCACGACGTCCACAGGCCGGTTGTCGTCGTAAAGACGCAGGACGGCCTTGAAGATAATGCGGTGGACGTCCTGGTAGAAGTCTTCCGGGCGGAGCAGGTCCATGGCCGTCGGGATGGCGTCCCGGTCGATGAGGATCGACCCTAGGACCGACTGTTCGGCTTCTATGTTCTGCGGGGGCAGACGGTCGGCGGGGACACTCACGAGGGACCCTTCCCGGCGGCGGCCGCGGCGCCGGCTGACTCGTCCGTCGGCGGCCCGGCTTCCTCGTCGGCTCCCCCGTCGGTCGAAAGGACCGCGTCCAGGACCTCTTCGATGGTCGACACGGGGACCACCGTGACACCCGGGACGGAGGCCGGGAGGTCGTCCTTGTTCTCCTCCGGGATGACGACCCGGGTCACCCCGGCCTGGCGCGCCCCGTAGACCTTCTGGTAGAGGCCTCCCACAGGCCTCACCCGCCCTCTCACGGAGACCTCGCCCGTCACCGCCGTGTCCTGCCTGACCGGGTGGCCGTTGATGGCGCTGATGATGGCCACGAGGACGGCCGCGCCGGCCGACGGCCCGTCGATGTCACCGCCTCCCACGACGTTCACGTGAACGTCGTAGCTCGAGAGGTCCTCACCGGTCATCTGCCGCACCACCGACGCCGCGTTGTGGACCGAGTCCCTGGCCATGCTCCCCGCCGTCTCGTTGAAGCGGACCGTCCCCTCGCCCTCCTTGCGCGCCGGGAAGGCGACGGCCTCTATCTCGAGCACGGTCCCGAGGTAGCCGCAGGCGGCCAGGCCGAGGACCCGCCCGACCTCCGGGGTCGAGGAGGCCCTGACGGAGGTGTTCGGGGTGAGCCGGCTGGTCTGGATGACGTCGAGCACGTCCTGTCTCTCGATGGTGACGGCCGGCGGGGTCTTCCTCTTGCGGCGGCTGTCGAACTCGTGGACGAGGCCGGACCCGCCGCGGCGGTACAGGGCGAGCCCGTAGGCGTCGGCGAGGAGGCCGACGGCCTTCCGGCCCTCGACGGTGTAGTGGCTGATGAGCTCGGCCAGCCCGCGGCTCAGGCTGACGTTGAGCTTGCGGCAGGCGCCAAGGACGATCTCCTGGATGTCGTCCGGGGACAGGGGCTCGAAGAAGACCTCGGCGCACCGCGAACGGAGAGCCGGATGTATGGACCAGGGGTCGCGTGTCGTCGCCCCGATGAGCACGAAATCGGCCGGTGCGCCCTCCTCGAAGAGCTTCCTCACGTAGCGCGGCACATTAGGGTCGGCAGGGTCGTAATACGACGAATCGAAGAACACCCTCTTGTCTTCCAGGACCTTGAGGAGCTTGCTCATGAGCATCGGGTCGAGCTCGCCGATCTCGTCGATGAAGAGGATGCCGCCGTGGGCCTCGGTCACAAGGCCCAGCTTGGGTTCTGGCACGCCGGTCTCGGCGAGCTCACGCCTCGCCCCCTGGTATATCGGGTCGTGGACAGACCCGAGGAGCGGGTTGGTGGCCTCCCGCGGGTCCCAGCGGAGGGTCGTGCCGTCCACTTCCACGAAGGGGGCCTTGGCCCCGAACGGCGAGTAGGGCAGACGGCGCGCCTCCTCGAGGACCAGCCTGGCCACGGTCGTCTTGCCGACGCCCGGCGGTCCGTAGAGGATGACGTGCTGGGGGAAGGGGCAGGCGATCTTGGCCAGGAGCGCTTTCACCGCCCCGTCCTGTCCGACGATCTCCGAGAGGCTGGTGGGCTTCAGCACCTCGATGACCGTGCGGGCCAGTCTCCGCCTCTCAAGCTTCTCGAGGGAGCGGAGCTTCTTCAGCGTCTGCGGGTTCTCGGGACCCACGTCCTCATTGATGATCTGGAGCTTGATGTCTCTGACATACTCCTCGTGCCTCTTCTGCATCCGCTCGGCGATCTTCTTCTCGAGCTTGTCCTCGACGGAACGCCTGGCGACGAGGTCCGCGATCTCATCCTCGACCTCTTCGAGGATGAGCGGGATCTCCGCCGGCCTGGGCGGGATGCCGACGGTCGGGTCCTCGAAGACGAGCCGCCTCAGGGCGAGGACGCGCCTGGCGAGGTCGTCGGAATGCATCTCGTCGAGGACGTCGAGCTTTCCCGCTCTCAGGACCAGCTTCTCGGGGCCGTGGATGTGCGCCAGGATGTCGTACAGGGCGTCGACCCGGCGCCTGAGCTGCTCGGCGTCACTCAACTTGCTGGTGAGCGTGGTGTCGGTCCGGACCAGTCGGTCCAGGATGGACTTCATCTGCCGGTTCCTCCTCGCCCCTTCCGGCGTGGCGGCTCTACTCCTCCAGGGCCTCGACCGTGACCGTGATTTCCCGGGCAATCTCCGGGCTCAGACGGACGGTGACGCGGTGGTCCCCCAAGGCCTTGAGCGGCTCCTCGATCTCGATGCGCTTCCGGTCGATGTCGAGACCCGTAGCCTCCTTGATGCTCTCGGCGATGTCCTTGGCCGTGACCGAACCGAAGAGGCGGCCTTCCTCCCCGGCCTTGGCCTTGACGGTCAGGCGCAGTCCCTCGAGCTGTTCGGCGGCAGCCTGTGCCTCGGCCGCCTCGCGCTCGGCCCTACGCTTGGCGGCCGCCTGCTCGGCCTCGAACCTCTTGAGGTTGGCCGGCGTGGCCTCGAGGGCCAGCCCCCGGGGAATGAGGTAGTTCCTCGCGTAGCCGTCGGCGACCGCGATGACGTCGCCCCTCTTCCCCAGCTTGGGAACGTTCTGCACCAGCACGATCTTCATGGCCTTCACTCCCTGGGCCGTGCCGCCCCGCGGGTCCCCCGCACGGGGCCCCGGACGGCAAGGCTAGTGCTTCGCCCGGACCCCTGCTTATCCTCCCGGGCCGCCTCATAGCACGGACCGGGCCGCACGCCCTGCGGCCCGGTCCGGACGGAGGGCGGACCCGTCAGGACCTCGTCTAGTCCACCGTGTAAGGCAGGAGGGCTATCTGCCTGGCCCGCTTGATGGCCGTGGTCAGCTGTCTCTGATGCTTCGCGCAGTTGCCGGAGATGCGGCGGGGCAGGATCTTGCCGCGCTCGCTGATGTAACGCTTGAGGCGGCCTATGTCCTTGTAGTCGATGTACTCCACCTTGTCGACACAGAAGCTGCACACTCGCCGGCGCTGCCGCCGGCCCTTCCTGTCTCGTCTCGCCACGGCGATGTTCTCCTTTCCGTCGGGGCTCCCCTCGGCCTCGGCAGGCCGAGGCCGGGCCCGGAGGCCTAGAACGGGATGTCTTCGTCCGTCCCGCCGGCCTCCTCGAACGAGCCCTCTCGGGACAACTGGCCGCCGCCCAAGGCCTCACGGCTCCGGTCGGGCGAGTCGAGGAACCGCACGTCCTGGGCCACGACCTCTGCCACCCGGCGCCGCTGTCCCTCGGACGTCTCGTAGGAGCGGATCTGAAGCCTCCCGTCCACGGCCACCAGACGCCCCTTGCCCAGATGACTGGCACAGACCTCGGCAAGCTTGCGCCAGGTCACGATGTCGATGAAGTCGGTCTCTCGTTCGCCCTTCTGGTTGACGAAAGGTCTGTCGACGGCGAGCGTGAAGGTCGCGGTAGCTACTCCGTTCGGGGTGTAGCGCAGTTCCGGGTCGCGAACGAGTCTCCCGATGAGGACGATCCGGTTGAGCATCGCTCTCCCCCCTCAGCCTACCAGGCGACTCACACTTCAACCTTGTGCCGGTCACTCGCCGGGAGGACCGGCTTCGGCCCCCGACGGGAGGTCGCCGCTTCCTGCGGCGGGCGCGCTCCGGCCGTCCTCGGTGGTGTCTCCGGTCCCGCCGGAGCCGGTCCCGCCGTCCCCGGCGGCCTCTTCGGCCGAGGCCTTGGTCCTCCTCGTCTGGGGCTTCTCGAAGGGCACCTCCCGCTTGACGATGAGGTAGCGGATGACCTCGTCGTTTATCTTGAAGAACCGCTCGAGTTCCCGGGTTGCGGACGGCTCTCCCTCGTAGTTGAGGATGACATAGAACCCGTCGGAGAAGTGCTCGATCTCGTAGGCGAGGCGGCGCAGGCCGACCTTCTCGACGGAGAGGACGGAACCGCCGCTTCTGGTCACGACGTCGACGATGCGCTCACAGGTCTTGTCGACGCCTTCTCGGTCGAGGTCTGGCCGCAGGATGAAGACGCTCTCGTACGCGGCCATCGGGTCACCTCCTCCCTCGGACATCCCGGCCGGCCCGTCTCCTGGTCTCCAGGCCGCTGACCGGGAAGGCCCCGCAACGCGGTGCGGGGCGGGTGGTGTATGGACGGGCTCAATTATAACCCGGCGGCCGGGGGAAGGCAAAGCCACGGTCTGTCCCGGCCGAGGGGATGCTCACGTGGCGGGAGGGGGCTGGTCCTCGAGGTCCAGCGCGTAGCGCACGATGCGTTTGACCCTTTTTTCGAATTTGTGTCTCGGAAGCATCACCCGGCGCCCGCAGGTCGTGCATCGCAGGCCGAAGTCTATCCCGGTGCGGGTTATCTCCCACTCCCGCCCGCCGCAGGGATGCGTCTTGCGCAGCTCCACGATGTCCCCCACGTGGTACTTGACCGAACCCGGGAACAGCGGCCTGGTCACCGGTCCTCCCCCCTGTCGCCGCCGCCGGCGTCACCGGGCGCGGACGCCCCGAAGGGCGCAGGGGGCGGGTTCTCGTCCTTGAGGTTCCCGCCGTAGATGTAGACCCGCCGCGGGTACGGGATCTCGATACCGGCCCGGTCGAAGGACTCCTTGATGCGGAGCTTCAACTCGCGCTCAACGGCCCACTGCTCCATCGGCTTGACCTTCGCCCAGACCATTATGGACACGCCCGAGGCGCCGAGCTGGGAGACGCCGAGGACCCTGGGCCCCTCGACGACGACCTCGGACTCGGCCGCGAAACGGTCCAGGATCTCCTGCACGTGCTCTATGACCTTGCTCGTCTCCTCCTCGTAGGCGACCTCGACCTCGAAGAGGACCCGCATCGCGCCCCGGCTGTAGTTGGTCACCTTGTCGATGATGCCGTTGGGGATGATGTGGAGGTCTCCGGCGAAGGCGCGGAGCCGCGTCGTCCTGAGGCTCATCTCCTCCACGATGCCGTCCACGCCGGCGGCAGCGATGTAGTCCCCCACGGCGAACTGGTCCTCGAAAAGGATGAAGAACCCGCTGATGACATCCCGCACCAGGTTCTGGGCGCCGAACCCCACGGCCAGCCCCACGACGCCCGCACCGACCAGGATGGAGGAGGTGTCGATGCCGAGCATGCTGAGGATGGTCACCCCGGCGAAGAAGTAGACGGCGTACCGCACGACGCTCTTGATGATGCCGCCGATGGTCCGGAACCGGCGCTCGTCACCGAGGAACTCACGGTGCCGCCCCTCGCGCTCGGCGAGCCGGTCGATGAGGCGGCCCGTGAAACCGGTGAGGAGCCGGGCCAGGAGCACGACACCCGCGATCTTCACCAGGGCCCAGAGGACGGCGAGGCCGGTCTCCCCCCAGTCGATACCGGCCGCCGCCTGCCAGAGCCTTCCGAGTGTCTCACGGAGAGCCAACTGAGACGAACCTCCTCCGCCAGCATTGTTCCCCCCGGGTCACGACCCCACCCCCGGGGGGCGGACCTCTTCCTCCGTGTCGGCCCCGCCGCCGGTCAGCTCCGCCCCGCCTACCCCAAGGACAGCCAGTCCGGGATGCGGGGGAGGAGAAGCTCGAACAGGTCCAGGAAGAACGGGGCCGTCTTGGACGCCGCCAGCACCTGGGTCATGAAGGAGAAAGCCGGCATCCCGGCCAGGAGGGCGAGACCTCCGATGACCAGGGTCACGACGACCCCGACGTAGACCGCACCCAGGGCCATCCCGGCGAGCCTGTCGACGACCACGAGCGGGGTCACGGATATCACCCCGGAGATGACCCAGGCCAGGAGCGCCGTGAGGACCTGCGTCGCCACGAACAGGGCGACGAAGGAGAGCACCCCGACGACAGAGGAGGCGAGGAGAGTCGCCAGAGCCTCGCCCACGGTGGCGGCGTCCGGCAGGTTGGCAAGCTGCTCGGCACCAGCCACCAGGTATCCCGTGACGAACTCGGGCAGGCCCATTCCCTGGACGGCCTCGACCAAGGCCCCCCCTTCGGACGCCGGCGTGGCGGCCACCGTCGACGGGAGGGGTAGATGAGCGGCAATCCCGGAGGCCATGCGGGTGACCGCCCCGTAGTGCAGTTCGAGGTACTCGGTCAGCGGGCGGTAGAAGCGGGAGGCCACGACGAGCCCGAGGATGAGTCCGGCCAGCCCCAGGACACTGCGCACGAGCCCGCGTCTGAGGCCGCGCACCGCGCCGACGGTCAGACTGGCCACGACGATCCAGTCCAGGATGTTCACAGTCGTTCATCCCCCGTGTCACTTCCCGCCCGGCCGGTCTCCACCAGAGTGTAGGCCAGGTGGACCCCGAAGGCCGGGAAGTAAGGTGAGACCGGGCCCCCTATGAGGTTCTGGACGACGACGATGAGACCTGCGGCCACAAGACCGAGGGCGATGAACCCGACCAGTTCCCAGAAGATGTCTTCGTAGAAGACGACCGCGGCCTGGCGGAACAGGAGGAGCCGGGTCAGGTCGCCCGCCAGTTTGGCCGAGGCGAAGGCCGCCGGCGCCGTGAGCCAGACCGACGGCTGGCCCGGGCCCCCTGCGAGGAGCGCCCGGAGGCCGAGGAGGGCCAGGCCGGCGGCAGCCGTCCGGACCAGCAACACCAGGGCCCGTCTGGTCACCTGCCGTCCTCCCTTCCGGGCGCCTCCGCCACGAGGAGGGTCCCGGAGTCGACGACCACGGCCACCAGGCGGCCGCACGGACTCAGCGAGACCTCGACGGGGGAGCCGTCGCACGGCACCCACCAGCGGGCCAGGCCGTTCTCGTCGTAGACCACCACACCGCCCCCGATCGCGACGGCGATGCGGTCCGCCGCACAGGAGAGGGCCGTGATGCCCGTTTCCGCTTCCTTCCGCCAGACGAGGTTCCCCCGGCGGTCGAGGCTCAGGAGCCGCCCGGCGCTGACGACGGCGGGCCCCCCGTGGCTCTGGAGAGCAAGGTCGGTGACCCCTGAGCGGAACCTCTTGGACCACAGGAGGTGGCCCTGGCTGTCGAACAGGGTCACGCGTTCGGGGGTGGCCGCGGCGATGAAGCCCGTGCCGGGCCGGGCGGCGACACGGTGGACGGGCCGCCGGTCCATCTTCGCCGCCCACAGCTCCTGCCCCCCCGGCCCGAGGGCGATGACGCGGCCTTCGGCAACGCCCTCCCCGGCAGGGTCAGAGACGTAGAGCCCGGCCACCACGCTCGGACCGTCGGCATGGGCGGCCGCGGAGGTGACGACGGCCCGCTCGGTGCGGTGGGCGACCTCGGCCCCGTCTCCGGAGCCCAGGGGCTCGAGCCACAGGAGTTCCTCCGAGACGGGGGCTCCGTCGGCAGCCCTGACCAGGACCACCCGCAGGGAGCATGCGGGAGGGGACTCTCCGTCCGCCTCCCCGGCAGGGAATTCCTCGAAGCCCAGGGCGAGAGGACTTCCGGACGCGTCGACGAGGCTCTTTTCGGAGCCGGACGCGGAGACGGCAACGACCCGCGTCCGGGGAGCCGGAGCGGCGCCTCCCGGCGGTTCGTAGGCGAGATAGGCCGTGCCGGACGAGTCCAGGCAGAACAGGGCCCCCGCGGGGACCTCCGCTCTCCACAGGACCCTTCCTTGGGGGAGCGCCTGGCCGCCCAGGCCCAGGAGGCCGCCGCCGAGGTCGGCCCACAGGTCCCGGGAGACGGCCGCGGCGACGACAAGGAGCAGGAGGAAGAGCCCCGTCCAGACGGCCCCGCGGCCGGAACGCGGGGACGGGCGCTGTCGCCGGTGCGCCCCGACACGTATCGGCCTCACCGTCTTCGTCTTCACCACTCCGGTTCCGAGGGGCGTGCCCCGTCGGCCGTCGGCCGCAGGCCCCTACTGCGCCATCACCCGCCCGGCCTGCACTTCGGCGGCCTCGAGGCCCAGTCCTCCCCCCTTCCCTTCGCCGCCCGGCCCGCCGCCACCCCACGCATACAGCTTCTGGCAGGGCATATACTTGGTAACACTTGCGGCGAGAGAGGCCGGAGAGGTGGAGCGACTCACGCGCGACGTCCCACGTGGCGGTGTCGGGAGGGGTCGGCCCGCGTCAGAGGTCGCGGCCAGAGCCGCGGGCTGCCTCTCGGTTCCGCGGTGGACGAACTGGTCCGTCCGGATCCACGTCGACGAGCCGGCCGCGGACGCGAGACTCTGCACCGCGGTCCGGGAGGCCCTGACCCGCGTGACAACAGTCCTGCGCGGGATCGTCGTCGTCTGCGTAGGGACGGACAGGTCCACGGGGGACGCGCTCGGCCCCCTGACCGGCCACCGGCTCCGCTCCATGGTCCCCGACCGGGACGTGGTCTTCGGCACGCTGGAGGACCCGGTCCACGCCGGGAACCTGTCGGAGCGGCTCGAGACCATCCAGAGAAGATACGCCGGGCACGTGGTGGTGGCCGTCGACGCGTGTCTCGGGACTCTCGAGAACGTGGGGACCATCTGCGTGGGGCTCGGCCCCCTCCGCCCCGGGGCCGGCGTGAACAAGAGCCTCCCGCCGGTCGGCGACCTCTACGTCACCGGCGTGGTCAACGTCGGGGGCTTCATGGAGTACTTCGTGCTCCAGAACACCCGTCTTCACCTGGTGATGAAGATGTCCACCGTGATCTCTGAAGGCCTCGCGGCCGTCCTGGCCCAGATGCCCGCCAGACGCCTCCCCGAGCAGGCCGGCCCCAGGCCGGCGGTGCGCTAGACCTCCGGACCGCCGAGCTCCTTCTCCACTCTCCGCACGATCTCCACCGGTGTCTTCCCCTCGGCGCTGATGACCGGCCCGCGAACCTGCCTCGTCTGGATGCCGAGGAGGTTGTCGTCCTGCCCGCTGACCACCAGGGCCTCGGCCTGGTCGAGGTTGCCTTTCGTGAAGGTCATCACCTCGTACCCCCGCTCGCGGAGGGCTTCGGCGACGGGTCTGAGGCCGTCCTCGACGGCCACGACCCTGGTCCTGGCCTTGCGCACGCTCATTCCTCCCTACCCGTCCTCAGCCGGCCCTTCGCCGCCCAAGGAAGGCGAACCCCCGGGCCGGCGCGACCCGGGGGTTAGTATTGGTCCTCCGGTGGCCCCTATTCCGGTTCCCTGCGGCTCCTTTTGATGAGCTCCACGACCTCCTCGTCGGAGGTCTGCTCGAAGTGCCGGTAGAACTGGCCCACCGCGTAGAACGGCTCCGGCGTCGCAAGGCATACGACCTCGTCCGCCTCAGAGGCCAGCCTCTCCAGGGTGTCGGGCGGGGCCACGGGAACGGCCAGGACGACGCGGCCGGGCTCCTGGGAGCGGAGCCCCCGAAGGGCGGCCAGGACCGTCGCTCCGGTGGCGATCCCGTCGTCCACGACGATGACCGTCGCCCCGGTCAGCTCCACCGCGGGCCGCGGCCCGCGGTAGAGCTTGAGCCGACGCTCGATCTCCCTATTCTGGCGCTCGGCCTCTCTCCTCAGGTAGGCCTCACTGACGCCCACCGTCCTGACCATGGCCTCGTCGAGGACAAGCGTCCCGTCCTGGGCGACGGCACCCACCGCGAGTTCAGGGTTGGTCGGAGCGCCTATCTTGCGCGGGATGACCACGTCGAGGGGGGCGGCGAGGACCCGGGCCACCTCGAAGGCCACGACGACGCCGCCCCTGGGGACCCCCAGGACCACGGGGTCGGCCAGGTCGCGGGAGGCCAGCACCTCGGCCAGGCGTCGGCCCGCATCGCGCCTGTCGGTGAAGATCAACTGACCCACGCCCCCAACCATTTCTCACGTCCCGAGACGTTCACTGGCGCCCTTCAGGTCACGGCTCCGGCCGCCGGTGGCCCGATGACCCGCAACGCTCCCGGGACGATGCGTATCTCGGCCGGGAGGCGGCCGAAGACCTCGCCGTCGGCCTGGACGTGGAGCGGAATCCGGGACGCTATCCTTGTCTCCTTCGCCCTGTATAGTCTTACCTTCCGGTGGCGGGTATGCCCGCCCCAGAAGACACGGGGCAGAAGCATGAGGGTTTCCAGCCGGCTCAGGTTCCCGGCGACGCAGATGTCGAGCACACCGTCGTCCGGCCTGGCCTCCGGGCACATCTTCATGCCTCCCGCGTGGGAGTGACCGTTGCACACCGAGACCAGGAGACATTCCTCCTTCAGGGTCAGGTCGTCCATGGTGAGCTCGAGGGGAGCAGGCCGGTAGCGGAAGAGCATGACCAGGACCCCGAAGAGGTAGGTCAGGACTCCGGGCAGACGCTTCGGCCTCAGGTTCAGGAAGGCCGCGACCTCCGCGTCGAACCCCACTCCGGCGATGTTGATGAAATAGCGGCGGCCGATCCGGCCGACGTCGAGGGTCAGTTCGCGTCCCCCGAGGGCGACCTCGAGGGCCTTCAAGGGGTCCCGCGGATAGCCGAGCATCTTGGAGAAGTCGTTCCCGGTCCCGCCCGGTATGACGGCCAGGGCGGTGGGGCAGCGGGCCTCCTCGTCGAGGAGACCGTTGACGATCTCCTGGATGGTCCCGTCGCCCCCGATCCCGACGACCCGGTCGTAGCCGGCCCGCCGCGCCTCGGCCGCCAGTTCGGTCGCGGCCCCTCTGCCCCCGGTGAAGCGGTGCTCTGCGGGGCGCCCGCGCCCCAGGAGCGCTCGTTCGACGGCACGCCAGACCCGCAGGCCCCTGCCCCCACCGGCCACCGGGTTGACGATGAACAGCACTCTCATCGCCGGAGACTACCGCGCCTTCTCCGCGTCCGCCCCGGCCGGGGATGCGCCCGCCGCGGCCTTGGCGCGGTCCTTCACCGTCCGCCCCCTGGCCTCGCCTCCTTCGGCACGCCTCATCTGGCAGCTCCCGTCGAAGACGGCGCCTTCGTGGACGACCAGCGCGCTCACGATTATGTCCCCGAGCATCTTCCCGGTGGCTACGATCTCCACCCGACCGGAAGCCTCGACATTGCCGCGGAGCTCGCCGGCGATGGTCACGTTCCGGGTCTTGACGTTGGCCTCCACGACGCCTTCCTCGCCGACGACGAGGTCGCCGTCATGGTCTATCTCCCCGTCGACACGTCCGTCGATGCGGATGCCTCCGGTGGCCTTCATGGTCCCCTTTATCTCGGTCCCCCGACCGATGAGCGTGCTGACCTTGTCCTGCTCCGGCGCTGCCGGTCCGTCCTTCTTGAACACCTCGGTACCTCCCTCGGAAGTCGTTGTGTCAGGAGCCGCCGCCGATGCGCCGACCCCGTGAAGCCGTGTTCGGGCACATCGGGCCTGCAGGCGGAGGAGAAGCCGCGCGGGGCGACGGCGGGCACGGGAGCGAAGGAAGCGCAGCCCCCAGGCGGAGAGGCACCGGCCGGCGGCTGCCGGCGGGTCCGGGTCAGTTCCCGCCGAGGTAATACCGGGGGTTGACCGTCCGTCCGTTGACGCGGACCTCGAAATGCACATGAGGACCGGTGCTCTTCCCGGTCGACCCGATGAACCCGATGACCTCACCGCGCTTGACCCTATCACCCAACTCCACGGCCAGCTTCGCGCAGTGCCCGTACAACGTGCTCCAACCGTACCCGTGGTCGATGACCACCGTCCGGCCGTAGAGCCCGTTCCAGCCGGCGAAGACCACGGTGCCGTCGGCCGTGGCCACAATGGGGGTGCCGACGCGCCCGGAGATGTCTATGCCGTCATGGTGCTCGTAACCGTAGACGGTGAACCTGTAGCCGTAGTAGGAGGTGATAAACCCGTGGGCGGGCCAGATGGAAGGCCGGGCCGCCATGTAGGACATGTTCTCCGCAATGAGGCGCCGCAATTCGTGCAGGCTCTGGCTCCTGACGGTCATCTCCCTGTCGATGCTCTCAAGGATGCTGCGGGCGCGGAGGGCGTCCTGGATGGCCTTCCGGCTGACGACCCCCACACCCCCGGCCTGGGGAAGGCGCCCCCCGCCGATTCCGCCCATAGAGGCGGTCACCGCCAGCCCGGTGTCTGAGCCCCCTCCCGGGAACGAGGACAGGGCCACGGAGTGGTCGTCCGCGTCATAGGACTCGAGCTTCATCATCTCCCGGACCTGCTTGTCGAGCTCGTCGAGAATCATCATCCGCTCTTGGAGGGCTCTGGCCTCCTTGACGAGCTGTTCTATCTGCTCGCGCTGTTCGCGGTTGACCAGGCGGAGTTCCTCGAGCTCCCACATGTTCGCGGCCATGGTCTGGTACGACCGGGCGAGGATCATCATGAAGAGGAAGAGGCAGACGAACCCGTAGCAGATGGCCTGAAAGGCAAGGGTGCTGAGGCGGAAGGTGAAGACCTTCGTCTCTGCGTGAGGGACGATCATGATGGTGAAGACGTTCCGGTCCCTGCGAGCCAAGCCGCCACCGCTCCCCGAAGAGAGAAAACAGGACCCCGCCTGAATGGGGGAAACCGCCTAGGTATTCTCGTCCCTGGAGGCCGATTCCTTCCCCGGACCCTTGCGCGGGAGGGTCGGGAGGGCCTATTTTCCAGCGCTATATACCTGCGGTTTCTATGTCGAACGGTGTCGGCAGCGGCGTGTTCCACGTGGAACACTGGCGAAACCCCGCCGCCGGCTCCCCGGACGCCCTTAAGGATGACTCCCCGAGATGAGGTCCACGATGCGCTGGAGATCCTCCGCCGAGTAGTATTCGATCTCCACCCGGCCGCGCGTGGCCTTGCCCTTCACCACGACCCTCGTGCCCAGGGCGTCCCTCATCCGGGCCTCGATCTCCGCGAAGGGCGACGGGCCGGGCTCCTTCTGTCTCCGCGGACGCTCCCCGGCGAGCAGCTTTCTGGCCTCCTCCTCCGCCTGGCGCACGGAAAGGCCCTTCTTCATCACCAGCCGGAATAGGCGCAACTGCTTCTGGCGGTCGGGAAGGGAGAGCACCACCTTGGCGTGGCCCATGCTGAAGCCGCCGGCCTGGATCTCCTCCTGGATTTCCGGGTCCAGGTTGAGAAGCCTGAGGGTGTTGGCCACCTGCGACCGGCTGCGCCCCACCCTCTCGGCGACCTCCTCCTGGGTCAGGCCCAGCTCCTGGACAAGGTACTGGTAGGCGGAGGCCTCCTCCAGCGGGTTCAGGTCTTCCCTCTGCAGGTTCTCGACGAGGGCGACGGCCATGACCTCCCCGTCGGACGAGACGTCCTTGACCACCGCGGGTATGGTGGCGAGGCCCGCCTGGCGCGCCGCGCGCCACCTGCGCTCCCCGACCACCAGCTCGTACCCGCCGTCCACCTTTCGGACGATGACCGGCTGGACCACTCCGTGCTGTTTGATGGAGGCGGCCAGCTCGGCCAGCCTGTCGGGGTCGAACCTGTGGCGCGGCTGAAGGCGGTTCGGGACGATGTCGTTGACCGGTATCTCCCTGATGTCCCCCTCCCGAGCGCCGTCCTCCGCGGGAGGCAGGAGGGCGTCGAGACCACGGCCGAGTCCGCGCTTACGCACTGCCCATGACCTCCCTCGCCAACTCCATGTACACCTCGGCTCCCTTCGACCCGGGGTCGTAGCAGATGATGGGCAGGCCGTGGCTTGGAGCTTCGCTCAGGCGCACCGTCCTCGGAATGATCGTCCGGTACACCTTCTCGCGGAAGTACCTCTTGACCTCGTCCTCGACCTGACTCGAAAGGTTCGTCCGGCTGTCGTACATGGTCAGAAGCACACCCTCGAGCTGCAGCTTGGGGTTGAGGTGCGTGCGGACGAGGTGGATGGTGTTCATCAGCTGGCTCAGCCCCTCCAAGGCGTAGTACTCACACTGGATGGGGACCAGGATGGAGTCGGCCGCCGTCAGGGCGTTGACCGTCAGAAGACCCAGGGACGGCGGGCAGTCGACCAGCACGAAGTCGTACCGTCCGCGGCAATCCTCAAGGCTGTCCCGCAGCCGCGTTTCCCGGGAAATCGCAGGCACGAGCTCGAGTTCCGCCCCGGCGAGGTCGATCGTCGAGGGGGCGACCCAGAGATTCTCGAAGGCCGTCCTCCGGATGATGCGGTCGAGGGGAAGGTTGTTGATGATCACGTCGTACATGCACTCGTTGATGGAGCTCTTCTCGATCCCCAGACCACTCGACACGTGACCCTGAGGGTCGAGGTCTATGAGAAGGACCCGCTTGCCGGCCCGGGCCAGGCAGGCCCCCAGGTTTATCGATGTGGTCGTCTTCCCCACGCCGCCCTTCTGGTTGGCGACGGCGATGACCTTACCCACGCGTCACCCTCCCCCCTCCGGGGGAACCTTTCGCGCCCCGCCGGCCCGCACGGAGGCGGCCGAGTAGCCCCCCGCGGTCGGGATGCGCACCCTGATCTCCAGACAGCCGCCGGCTTCCGCCTCTGTCATCTCGGCGGGGATGCCCGCCTCCTTGAGCATGTCGACCGCGCGTCTGAAGGTGTTCAGGAAAAGTCTTATGTCGCGGAAGGCCCGAATCGCCCTCCTGTCGCTGACCTGGCCCAATCCCCGCCAGGCGACCTGCCGCCCGCCGGCGGACGGCGCCGGCTCCTCCCCGGTCGTCCTGCCGGCTCTCCCGCCGCTCCGTCTCGGTCCGTCGGCGGGCGCCGTCCCCAGGAGGGCCCGAATCCTCTCTTCGGTCTCCCTGACTGACAGCGAGCAGGCCTTCACCTCGTCCAGAACCCTGTGCTGTAGCCTCTCATCCGGCAGGTCCAGAAGGGCCCGGGCGTGCCGCTCACTGACCCCCTCGGCCGAGACCCTCCGCCGCACCGACTCGGGAAGCCGCAGAAGCCTCAGCTTGTTGGCGATGGTGGACTGGCTCTTACCCACCGCCCGGCCTATCTCCGCCTGAGTCAGGCCGAACTCCTCGCTGAGCCTCCTGTAGCCCTCGGCTTCCTCCATGACGTCGAACTCCCCTGTCTGGAGCTCCTCCAGCAGGGACATGAGGGCCATGTCCCGAGATGACAACTCCCGGACGACCGCCGGCACCCTCCGCAGGCCGGCCAGCCGTGCCGCCGCCAGCCTCCGCTCCCCCAGAACAAGCTCGAAGACGTTCCCCGCCGGCCGCACCACGACAGGGTCGACCGTCCCGGTGCGCTTGGCCGCGGAGACGAGGGCCGCCAAGCGCCTGTCATCGAAGGAGCTCCACTTGCGGCCGGGGCCGGGAACGACGGCCTCGATGGGGATCTCGGTGACCTCGTCCTCGGCTCCCTCTTCAGGTATCACTCTGGAAAGAGACAAGAAGGTGAGACTCCTTCCCGCGAGGGGTTCCGGACCGCCGCACGGGGACCCGGACGGCCGTGGGCTCAGAAGGATTCTTCGCCCTCCCCCCATACCCTTCCACGTCAGGAAAGGGGCCTCTTGGCCGGGACGCCCGGCCGCCGCGGATAGGCCTCCGGGGTCTCCCGGACCTTGCGGAAGACCACCAAGGCCCGCCGCTCACCGGCCAGCGGCAGGACGAGGTCCACCACCTCTGTCAGCTCCGCCCCGAGAAGTTCGGCCGCCCGCTCGCCCCGCGCGAGCTCCTCTACGACCCGGGGTCCCTTCATCGCCACGAAATGCCCTCCCGGAGCCAACAGCGGCACGGCGTACTCGAGGTCGACCGCGAGGCCGGAGACGGCCCTGGCCACCGCCAGGTCGTAGCGCCCGCGGTGTTCTGGGAGGCGCCCCAGCGCCTCGGCCCTCTCCGTCAAGACGGTCACGCGGTCGAGCCCGAGACGGTCCACAGCCCGGGACAGGAAGGCGGTCTTCTTGCGCGCCGAGTCGATGAGGGTCACCGCAAGGGACGGGCGGGCGATCTTCAGGATGAGCCCCGGGAAGCCGGCGCCCGACCCGACGTCGGCCAGGCGCCCCCCGGCCTCGAAGAGACCTGTCAGAAGGCAGGTGAGGGAGTCGATGACGTGCTTCGTCGCGACCTCGTAATCCGTCCGGAGAGCGGTCAGGTTGTGGGTGCGCCCGGCCTCGGCGAGGAGACGCCGGAAAAGGTCGAGGAGTTCGACCTGGCCCGCGTCCAGCTCCAGGCCCAGGACGGCCAGGCCGTCCCTCAGGAACGCCCGGAAGGCGGGGCTGGCGTGGCGGCCGCGTTCAGCGCAGGGAAAGTCCACAGCCGGAACATCTCACCGCTCGTCCGGGCCTTCCCCGCCCGCGGCGCCGTCGCGGCCGGAGGTCGGGGCCGGCTTCACCACGACCCGCCGGAACGGCTCCTGGCCGCGGCTCTCACTCGTCAGCCCTTGCTCCCGCGCCACGGCGAGGTGGACGATCTTCCGCTCCTGCGGGGTCATGGGTTCCAGCACGACCTCCCGGCCCGTCCGCCGGACCCTCGCCGAGACGCGCTCGGCCAGGGCCTCCAGGGCCTGCCGCCGCCGCTCGCGGTACCCGTCGGCATCGAAGATGACCCTCTCGGGCCGCCCCGGCATCCGGGCCGAGGCGAGGTTGAGGAGGTACTGCAGGGCGTCGAGAGTCTCCCCTTTCCGTCCGATGAGCCGTCCGAGACCCGGTCCCTTGAGGTTGATGTGGATGTACCCTTCCTCGTCGCGGAAGGAGTCGACGCTGAGGTCCTCGAGGCCGGCCGCTCTCGCGATGTCGAGAGCAAGGCGGGAGAGGGCCTCGAGCCTGTCGGGACGGCGCCGCATCCGTATCCGGGCCCCGCGGCCGCCGAACACGCCGAGAAGACCCCGCTGCGGCTCCTCCAGCACTTCGACCTCCGCGTCCTCGGCCGTCGCGAGCCCCAGGCGTTCGAGCCCCACCAGAGTGGCCTCCTCGACCGTTCTCCCGGTGACCTCTATCCAGCCGGGGCCCAGACCGTCCCTCTCGCCGCTCAAGACACGGCCTCCCTCGGCTCGTCCCGCCCCCCGGGAGGGAAGATGAGCTGCTGGAGGATCGACACGATGTTGGAGACGACCCAGTAGAGGGCGAGTCCCGCGGGGAACTGACGGCTCACCCACACGATGAACAGGGGCATCACGTAGAGGAAGGTCTGCTGGGTGGCCTGCTGCGGGGAGTCTCCCGAGGAGGCAGGCATGGTCACTTTCGCCTGCAGGAACGTGGTCACTCCGGCGATGATGGGAAGGATCCACGGGTCGGGCTGACCGAGGTGCTCGATCCACAGGAAGCCGGCGTCTCCCTGGTACTCGAAGGTCCGCAGGGCGATGAAGAAGGCCCAGATTATCGGGATTTGGAGCAGCATCGGCAGGCATCCGGCCAACGGGCTTATGTTGTACTCGCGGTACAGCCGCATCGTCTCTTCCTGAATCCTCTTCGGGTTGCCCTTGTAGCGCTTCTCGATGGCCTTTCTCAGCGGCTCGACCTCTCGGATGCGTTTGGAGCTCGCGATCTGCATGTGCTGAGTGGGCGCGATGAGGATTCTCAGGATGACGCTGAAGACTATTATCGCCCACCCGTAGTTACCGGTGGCTTCGAACAGACTCTGGACGGCGCCTTCGAACAGCTCAGCCAGCCAAGCTATGGGGTTAGACAACGAGGTTGCCCTCCTCTGTCACCTCACCGGGTCGTAGCCGCCCGCGCTCCACGGGTTGCACCTGAGGACCCGCATCACGGCCAGGTACCCGCCCTTGAAAGGCCCGTACCTGCTTATCGCCTGGTACGCGTACTCGGAGCACGTCGGATAGTAGCGACACCTGCGCCCGCCACCGCCCACCATCGGCCCGAGAAGGACCCGGAGCGCCGGTGAGACGACAAGTTGGTAGGCCCGGATGGAGCCGAGCAAAACACATCTCAGAGCTTTCAGCAACCTCACGGCTCCTCCTCCCAGGCTCCTCCGCAAAGGCCGGCCCGCCGCAGGACCGCTTCCACGTCGGGGGCGACATCGGCCAGACCGCGGCCCGCCGCGGCCGCCTTGGCGATGAGGACCAGGTCGTAGCCGGGCCTCAGGTCCGGGGCCTTCCTGCGGACAGCCTCTCTCAAGAGCCTCTTGAGACGGTTTCGGACGACACTGGTCCCGGCCCGGCTACTCGCCGACACCCCCACGCGCAGGACGTCCGTTCCGGAGGGCCTCACGAAGAGTAAGACGAACCGTCCCCCGAACCTCTTCCCTTCGGAGATCACCTGCTGGAACTCAGCCGGCTTCCTGAGAGAGAGGACCTTCCGGCCGACGGCCACGGGTGCTCACGCGCTGAGCCTTTTCCTCTTCTTGGCCCGGCGGCGACTCAACACCTTCCGCCCCCCACGCGAGGACATACGCTTGAGGAAGCCGTGCACCCTCCGCCTCTTCCGGCGCTTGGGCTGATACGTCCTCTTCAACACCATCACCCACATCAGGACCGTCCGGGCCGGACACCCGGCCAGCGCGACAGGAATGTTTCCCCAGATGAGCAGCACACAAACCGCGCGGACCTCCGGCTTCCGTCGCCGGCGAGGTCCGCGGCTCGCACGCTGGGAATAGCTCACTAATTCTATCCCTCGCAAGGGCCGAGTGTCAACAAGCACCTGCTTCCCGGCGGCCGTCGGAAGGCCGGCTCGTGTCGAATGCGGTTGTCCCGGGTCCTCCTTTCTGCTATCATGTGGGTGCATCTCCAGGTCTCTGGAAGACCGTGTTCGGCGTCTTCTCCTGGGCACTATCCACAGGTTGTGGACAGGGCTGTGGAAAAGACCCCAATCGGACGGGTGGCCGTGCCCTGGCTGAAGCGTCGCCGGACGAAGGTCTCGAAGCAGCAAAGACACAGTAAAGCGCGGACTTCCAGGTCCGAAGCCGGATCGGGTCGGGGACTCCCCGGCCCTGATGTCCTTATAGAGGCCTGTGGAGAAACCTGTGGACCGATTGGGGACGACTGTGGATAAGGCCGGAGTGACAAGCCGCAGCCACCCGGGAGGTACTGTGATGCAGCAAGGCGTATCCGACGATCTCGGCATGGCTGACATCTGGGGCCGCGTTCTTCAAGTCATGGAGTCGGAGCTTCGCAAGCCCAGCTTCGACACGTGGCTCAAGAGCACCCGTCCCGTCGAGCTCTTCGACAACACCCTCGTCGTGGCCGTGCAGAACCCCTTCGCCCAGCAGTGGATAGAGAGTCGGTACATGCCTCTCATCCTGAGCGCTCTCCGGGAGGCGGCAGGCCGTCCTCTGGACGTCCGCTTCGTCACCCCGGACGCCGACCAGGAGGTCGCGGCGGCCGCCTACCGTCCCGACACCGTCCAGCCGCTGGCGGCGGACCCGCCTCTCCGAGACCCCGCCGCGCCTCCGTCCGCGGCGGACGGCCCGAGCCTGTCAGGGAAGGACGGCCGACCGCCCCTCCATCTCAATCCGAAGTACACCTTCGAGAGCTTCGTCGTCGGGGATTCGAACCGGCTGGCTCACGCCGCGGCCCTGGCCGTGGCCGAGTCGCCCGCCCGGGCCTACAACCCCCTTTTCATCTACGGGGGTGTGGGACTCGGCAAGACCCACCTCATGCAGGCCATCGGCCACTACGTGGCCCGCTACAGCCCCGACCTGGTCGTCCTGTACGTGAGTTCGGAGACCTTCACCAACGAACTGATCAACGCCATCCGTGACGACAAGACCATAGAGTTCAAGAAACGCTACCGGAACATAGACGTCCTGCTCATCGATGACATCCAGTTCCTCGCCGGCAAGGAGCGCACCCAGGAGGAGTTCTTCCACACCTTCGAGGCCCTGCACGGGGCCAACCGCCAGATCGTCATAAGCAGTGACCGCCCCCCGAAGGACATCCCGACCCTCGAGGAGAGACTCAGGTCACGCTTCGAATGGGGCCTCCTCGCGGACATCCAGCCCCCGGACCTGGAAACGCGGGTGGCCATCCTCCGCAAGAAGGCTCAGACCGAAGGCCTCCGCATCCCCGACGACGTCATCATGCACGTGGCCAGCCGGGTCGACACGAACATCCGCGAGCTCGAGGGAGCTCTCATCCGCATCGTCGCCTCCTCCTCCCTGGAGAACCAGCCCATAACCCTCGAGTTCGCCGTCGAGGCGCTCCGCGACATCCTCCCCGAGAAGAAGGGTGTCAGGGCCGCCACCATCGCCGACATCCAGGCCCTCGTGGCCCGCCACTACTCCCTCTCGGTGGACGACCTGAAGTCCGACAGCCGCGTCCGCCGTGTCGCCTTCCCGCGGCAGATAGCCATGTACCTCTGCCGCGAACTGACGAACCACTCCCTCCCCAAGATCGGGGAAGAGTTCGGAGGCCGCGACCATACGACCGTCCTTCACGCCTGCGAGAAGATAACGAAGGAGCGCGCACAGAATCCCGACCTCGACGAGCAGCTGAAGAATCTCCTCTCGGCCCTCCGCGAACTCCCGGCGTGAGCGCGGAGCCCCGTCCGTCCCCGGGCCCTTCCCTCCCTCCTCTCCCCTGTCGAAACATCTGTGGACAGCGGCCTCTTTCCTGTGGGTTCCTGTCGAAACGCCCCTCCTCTCCCCGACTGGTGTGGAGACCTGTTGACCCTTCTCCACAGCCCGTCCACAAGCGACAGGACTCCCCAAGACGTTCGACACAGGCCTTCTTCCCGGCCCTCCACATGTCCACAGCCCCTACTACGACTCCTGTCTTGAGGAAACTCTCATTAGGAGAAGAAGGAACCGTTCCGCGGTCCTGTGAATATCTAAGGAGCCCCAAGCCGACCTCCCTTCGGCCTTGTGGCTCTGACGGTGGGAGGAGACGGGACTGATGAAGTTCAAGGTCGCCCAGGAAGACCTGGCTCAAAACCTACAGCTCGTCCAGCGCGCGGTCTCTCCCAGGTCGCCGCTCCCCGTGCTGCAGGGAATCCTCATCGAGACGACCTCGGACGGTCTGGCCCTCAGTGCGACCGACCAGGAGATCGGTATCCGAGTCCTCTGCCCGGCTACGGTGGCCGAGGAGGGAGCTCTTGTCCTGCCGTCGCGCTTGGGTGACATCGTCCGCAAGATCCCCTTCGGGGAGATATCGTTCGAGGCCGAGGCGGCCGGCAACACGATGGACATCACCTGGGAACGGTCACGGTTCACCATCAACGGTTTCCCTGCTCAGGAGTTCCCGCCTCTTCCTGAGCCGGCCCAAGCCCCGGCCTACACCATAGCAAAGTCCGAGCTGAGGAGGATGGTCCGTCAGACCGCTTTCGCCGTCTCCCATGACGACAGCCGGCCGGTCTTCACCGGTGTTCTTTTCGTGTTCGAAGGGGAGAGGGTGAAGTTCGTCGCCACGGACGGCTTCCGCCTCGCCGTCTCAGAGGGAGACCTGGTCGACCGCCAGGGGGATATCGAGGGTGAGGTCATCGTCCCGGGAAGGGGTGTGAGCGAGGTCTCCCGGGTCCTCGGAGAAGAAGGGGACGGACAGGTCAAGGTCTCGGTCTCCGGGAACAGGGTCTTCTTCGAGGGGGCGCGGGAAAGGGTCGTCTGCCGCCTGATAGAGGGCCAGTTCCCTCCGTTCAACCAGGTCATCCCCAAGCAGTTCGTGACCAAGCTGACGTGTCGGACCCAGGACCTTCTCGACGCCTGTGAACGGGCGTCCCTCATCGCCCGGGACGTCGGGCAAGCGGTGAAGCTCGAGATCAACGGCTCCACCCTCGTCCTCTCGGCCAGCGCCCCGGAACTGGGCACGGTCAGGGAGGAGGTCGCCATCGAAAGCCAGGGCGACACCCTGGAGATAGCCTTCAATCCCCGCTATCTCATCGAGGGGCTGCGCAACATCGACAGTGAGAAGATGACCTACGAGTTCACCGGGCCCTTGTCGCCCAGTTGCATGCGGCCCGCCGACCCGGAGGAGGCTGACTCGTTCATCTGTGTCGTCCTCCCCATGAGGCTGGCCTAGCCCCCGCGAGAGGACCGGGGAAGACGGGTTGCACTTCGAGCGACTGGAGCTCCGAGACTTCCGGCTCTACTCCCGTGTGGACGTCGCCTTCGAGCCCGGGCTGAACGTCCTCGTCGGACCCAACGCGGCCGGTAAGACCTCCGTGCTTGAAGCTCTGAGCCTCCTGGCCACCGGGCGGTCCTTCCGTGGAGCCGCCGACGCGGACATGGTGCGGACCGGGGGGAAGGCCTACCGGGTACGGGGCAGGGTCACGGGGACGCTCTCCAGCCACGTCATCGAGGTCTCCTTCCTCTCCCGCGAGGACGGACCGTCCCGGAGAGAGCTCTCGGTCGACGGCCGGCGCCTCGCGCGTCCGGGGGAGATGCTCGGGCGCGTCCCTGTCGTCTCCTTCCGTCCGGATGACCTGACCCTCGTCAAGGGCGGGCCCGCCGAAAGGCGGCGCTTCCTCGACACTCTCTGCGGGCAGACGCAACCCTCCTACCGTGAGGCCCTGATGCGGTACCACCGGAACCTCACCCAGCGCAACGCCCTCCTTTCCGACATCGCCGGCCGGCGCCTCTCCGCCGCCTCCTCGCGCCGCCTCCTGGAACCGTGGGACGAGGCCCTCATCGAAGAGGCCGCGAGGGTGCAGTCGGCGCGGGCCGCCGTCCTTCGGGCGCTCCGCGAGCCCGCCGCCGAGGCCTTCAGGGAGGTCGCCGTAGGCCTGCTCGAAATCACCTACGCTCCGGACCGTTTCGACCCCGGCCGCCTCGAAGAGGAGCTTCTGCGACAGGTCACCCTGAGCGGACCCCACCGCGACGAGGTCGTCCTGACCGTGGACGGCCGGGACGCCCGCCGCTTCGCCTCACAGGGCCAGCAGCGGTCCGCCGTCCTGGCCCTGAAGCTCGCCTCCCTGGGCCTTCTGGAAGAGAAGGCCCGGGAGCGTCCTATCCTCCTCCTGGATGACGTCATGTCCGAGCTGGACCCGAGACGGAGGGCCTCCCTCCTCCCCCTTCTCGGGCGGGGACAGGCCTTCGTGACGACCACAGACCGCCTCGGCCTCGAGCGCACGTTGACCGAGGGAGACCTTTGCGGTAATGTCGTGGCATGGTTCACCGTCGCCGAGGGTGCCGTCCGGAGGGAGGGGTCCCCTTGACCCGGCCTGTCGGAGACGTGCTCAAGGGCTGGCTGGACCGCGCCGGCCTGGCCAAAGCCGCGGGAGGGGCGATGGTCGTGGCCGGATGGCCGGAGCTCGCCGGGCCCGCGGTCGCCCGACACGCGCGGGCCGAGAGGGTCGAGCGGGGGGTGCTCGTCGTCAGGGTGGACTCGAGTGTCTGGGCGACGGAGCTTTCCACACGAATCCCTGTCCTGCTGGAGAGAATAAGGTCGCGCTATGGCGAGGGCCTGGTGAAGGAGATCCGCTTCGTGACCGGCAGGCCGCGGCAGGGGGCAGGGCGCCGTGGAGCGGACGGGCCCGGTCCGGGGAGGGATGACCGGTCAGGGCCCTGGCCGGACCGGCACGACCTGGCCTCTGTGGACCTGCCTCCCGAAGACCTGGAGAAGGTCAGGTCCTTCTCCAGGGCCATACGTGACGAGGCTCTCGCCAGGGCCGGTGAGCGCTGGCTGACCGCCACCCTCAAGGCCAGGCGCTGGCTCAGCGAGAGGGGCCACGCCCGGCCGGGCGAAGGATGAAGCCGCAGGTATGCTCCTGCACCTGGGCGAAGAAGAAGGAGTGAGTCCTGACCCACGACAGCCCGGCGGCACCCTGCCGCCGGAGACGGGCGGCTAAATCCCAGCTAGACGCCCCATCGCGGGTGGCCGGGCCGCCCGTGGTGTGGTATAATCTGGGGCATCGGGCCGGAGGGCGGCCCGTTGCCACTGTCTGGGGAGCGGTTGCGTCTTGAGCGAACCTCCCAAGATGCCCACGACCCGACCGGGGGGATACACCGCCGAGCACATCCAGGTCCTGGAAGGCCTCGAGGCCGTGCGGCGGCGTCCCAGCATGTACATCGGGTCCGTCGGCTCGAAGGGTCTGCACCATCTCATCAACGAGGTCGTCGACAACGCCGTCGACGAGGCCCTCGCCGGGTACTGCACGGAGATACGGGTCTCCCTGAACAAGGACGGGAGCTGCACTGTCTCCGACAACGGGCGCGGAATCCCGGTCGACATCCACCCGAAGATGAAGAGGCCGGCCGTCGAGGTGGCCCTCACGGTGCTGCACGCCGGGGGCAAGTTCGACGGGCAGGTCTACAAGGTCTCCGGGGGCCTTCACGGTGTCGGGGTGTCCGTGGTCAACGCCCTCTCGGAATGGCTCAAGGTCGAGGTCGACATCGACGGGGGCCACTACGAGCAGCGCTACAGCCGCGGCAGGGTCGAGACTCCGCTGGAGAGGACCGGTGACAGCGACCGCACGGGGACGACCATCACCTTCAAGCCGGACCCCGAGATCTTCGAGGACACCACCTTCAACTACGACATCGTCGCCCAGAGGCTCCGGGAGCTGGCCTTCCTCAACCGCGGGCTCCGGATAGGCCTCGTCGACGAGACCACCGGGCGGGAGAGCCTCTTCCACTACCGGGGGGGCATCGTCTCCTTCGTTGAGACCCTCAACAAGAACAAGGACGCCCTCCACCGTCCGCCCGTCTACATCTCGGCGGAGCGCGAGGGGCAGAGCGTCGAGGTGGCCATGCAGTACACCGACGGCTACACCGAGACGGTCCTCTCCTTCGCCAACACGATTCACACCAAGGAGGGCGGCACGCACGAGGCCGGCTTCAAGATGGCCCTGACCCGGGTCGTGAACGACTACGCCCGCCGAGCGGGACTGCTCAAGGAGAACGAGCCGAACCTCGCCGGTGAGGACATCCGTGAGGGCCTCACGGTCATCCTCAGCGTCAACCTCCCGAACCCCCAGTTCGAGGGGCAGACGAAGACCAAGCTCGGGAACAACGAGACCCGGGGCATCGTGGACTCCGTCGTCGGTGAGGGCCTCTCCGCCTACCTCGAAGAGAACCCGAGCGTCGCCCGCCGGATCGTCGAGAAGGCCCTGAACGCCGCCCGGGCGCGGGAGGCCGCCCGGAAGGCCCGGGAGCTGACGCGCCGCAAGAACGCGCTGGACGTGACCGCCCTTCCCGGCAAGCTCACCGACTGCTCGGTCCGCGACCCGGAACTGGCCGAGCTCTTCCTCGTCGAGGGCGATTCGGCCGGCGGCTCGGCCAAGCAGGGACGCGACCGGCGGACCCAGGCCGTCCTGCCCTTGAGAGGCAAGATCATCAACGTGGAGAAGGCCCGGCTCGACCGCATCCTGGCCAACGCGGAGATTCGGGCCATCATCACCGCCATCGGCACCGGCATCGGTGAGGAGTTCAACCTCGACCGGGCCCGGTACCACAAGATAATCGTCATGACCGACGCGGACGTGGACGGCTCCCACATCCGGGCCCTGCTCCTGACGTTCTTCTACCGCTACATGGAGAAGCTCATCCAGGCCGGCTACGTGTACATCGCCCAGCCGCCGCTTTACCTGGTCCGTAAGGGCAAGGAGGAGCGCTACTGCCACACGGACCAGGAGCTCGAAGCGGTCCTCGAGGAGATGGGGCCGAAAGGGGTCTCCGTGCAGAGGTTCAAGGGCCTCGGCGAGATGAACCCCGAGCAGCTGTGGGAGACGACGATGAACCCCGAGACGCGTACTCTGCAGAGGGTCGAGATTCAGGACGCCATGGCGGCCAACGAGATCTTCACCATCCTCATGGGGGACAAGGTCGAGCCGCGGCGGGAGTTCATCGAGGAGAACGCGCACGAGGTCCGCAACCTGGACACCGTCGGCTAGGGGGTGAGGACGGATGGCTGAAGGCGCCGAGCACACGCACGGCCGCATCGTGACGGTGCCCATCGAAGAGGAGATGAAGAGCTCCTACATCGACTACGCCATGAGCGTCATCGTGAGCCGGGCCCTTCCGGATGTGCGCGACGGCCTCAAGCCGGTCCACCGCCGCATCCTCTACGCCATGCGCGAGGAGGGCATGACCCCGGACAAGCCCTACAAGAAGTCCGCGCGGGCCGTCGGGCAGGTCATCGCCAAGTACCACCCGCACGGGGACGCGGCGGTGTACGACGCCATCGTCCGGATGGCGCAGGACTTCACCATCCGCTACAGGCTCGTCGACGGTCACGGCAACTTCGGCTCGCTCGACGGTGACCCGCCGGCGGCCATGCGCTACACCGAGGTCCGGCTGGCGCCCCTGGCCATGGAGCTCCTGCGCGACATCGACAAGGAGACCGTCGACTTCGCCCCCAACTTCGACGAGTCCGAAAAGGAGCCGGTCATCCTTCCCGCCCGCTTCCCCAACCTCCTCGTCAACGGCTCGGCCGGGATAGCCGTCGGCATGGCCACCAACATCCCTCCCCATAACCTCGGCGAGGTCATCGACGGCCTGGTCGCCCTTATCGACGACCCCGAGACAGACCTGCAGCGGCTCACGGGCATCATCAAGGGGCCCGACTTCCCCACGGGGGCGCTCATCCTGGGTCGCGACGGCATCAAGGAGGCCTACCGGACGGGCCGCGGCGTCATCACCATGAGGGCCAGGGCGCAGATAGAGACGGTCAAGGGCGGCCGGATGCGCATCGTGGTGACGGAGATACCCTACCAGGTCAACAAGGCCGGCCTCATCGAGCGCATCGCCGAACTGGTCAGGGAGAAGAAGCTCGAGGGCATCTCCGACCTGCGCGACGAGAGCGACCGCCACGGGGTCCGCGTCGTCATCGAGCTCCGGCGGGACGAGAACCCGAACGTCATCTTGAACCGTCTCTACAAGTACACCCAGATGCAGCAGACCTTCGGCATCATCCTCCTGGCCCTGGTCGACGGGAGGCCCCGGGTCCTGAACCTCCGGGAGATCCTCGTCCACTACCTCGACTACCAGAAAGAGGTCATCACCAGGAGGACGAGGTTCGAGCTCGCCCGCGCCGAGGCCAGGGCCCACATCCTCGAGGGCCTGCGCGTCGCCCTGGCCCACCTCGACGAGGTCATCAGACTCATCCGGTCCTCCAAGGACCCGGACACCGCCCGCAGGGGGCTGATGGAGCGGTTCGGGCTCTCCGAGAAGCAGGCCCAGGCCATCCTCGACATGAGGCTCCAGCGCCTGACGGCCTTGGAGAGGGACAAGATCGAGGCGGAGTACAAGGAGCTCACCAGGACCATCGAGTACCTTCGGGCCGTCTTGGCCTCCGAGCGGATGGTGATGCAGATAGTCCGCCGCGAGCTCTTGGAAGTGAAGGAGAAGTACGCCGACGAGCGGCGGACGCAGATCCTGAGCGGGGCCGTGGGCGACGACTTCGACGTCGAGGACCTCATCGCTGAAGAGGACGTCGTGGTCACGATGACCCACCGGGGTTACGTGAAGCGGCTTCCCGCCGCGACCTACCGCAGCCAGCGGCGCGGAGGCCGTGGCGTGGCGGGGATGGGGACGCGGGAAGAGGACTTCGTCGAGCGGCTCTTCGTGACGACGACACATCACCACCTCCTGTTCTTCAGCAACAGGGGGCGGGTCTACCGCATAAAGACCCACCAGATACCTGAGGCCGGGCGCACGGCCCGCGGGACGGCCGTCGTGAACCTCGTGCCTCTCGAGCGGGGGGAGACCATCACGGCGGTCATCCCGGTCAAGGAGCTCGACTCCGGGGCCTATCTGATGATGGCGACCCGGCGGGGGACCGTGAAGCGGACCGGACTGTCGGAGTTCGCCACGGCCCGCACGAGCGGCCTCATCGCCCTGGCCCTCGACGAAGGGGACGAGCTCATCGGGGTCAGGTTGAGCTCCCCCGGGGAGGAGGTCATCCTGGCCACGAGGCTGGGGAAGGCCATCCGCTTCCCGGTGGAGGACGTCAGGCCGATGGGGCGGCCGGCCCGCGGGGTGAAGGGCATCACCCTCGACGAGGGCGACGTGGTCGAGTCCATGGACACGGTCCGGGAGGGCTGTGAGGTCCTGACCCTGACCACGGCCGGCTTCGGCAAGCGCACCCCGGTGGGGGAGTACCCGACACAGAGCCGGGGCGGCAAGGGGGTCATAAACATCCGCCTGACCGAGAAGAGCGGTCAGGTGGTCGGCGTCAGGCTCGTGTATCCCGGAGACGAGATAATGCTCGTCTCCGCCCGCGGGGTCGTCATCCGGGTCCCCGTGGACGACATCCGCGTCTCAGGGCGGAACACCAGGGGCGTGGCCGTCATGCGCCTGGACGAGGGCGACCATGTCGTCTCCTTCGGTCGGGTGGTGACCAGGCATGACGAGTGAAGCGGGGACGCCCGGCCGCCCCCGGAGCGGCGCCGGCGGGCCGGACGCGGGCCGCGGGGGCGTGACGCTCTTCGAGCACACCGCAGACGTCGGCCTGGAAGTGCGGGGGGAGACCCCTGAGGACCTCCTCGGCTGGGCCGCCGAGGGGCTGAGAAGGGTCTGGCTCCCCGACCTTCGGGAGGCGGACGAAGACGGCCGCACCGGGGAAGGGACCGCCGCCGCGGCGACAGGGACGCTTCCGGTCGACATCTCCGGGGCTCCGGACCTCGAGTCGCTCCTCGTCGACTGGCTCAATTTCCTCATCTTCACCCTCGAGACCGAAGGGGTCTACCCGGTGGGCTTCGACCTGGACGCCTCCGGCGCGGAGGACGGGTCGTGGACCCTCCGCGGCACCGTCCGGGTCTCCCGGCTTCCGCCGGGACGGCCGGTGGTCGCCGTCAAAGGCGCGACCTACCACGGCCTTGTGGTCGAGCCTGCGGAGGGCGGAGGCCTGCGGGCACGGGTGATCCTGGACATCTAGGGCCAGGCAGGAGTCCGCCGGCGGCCGTCCGGCCCCAGCCGACCCCTGAAGCGGACCCCGGTGAGCCCTTCCCCGGACCGTCAGGGATGCCTTAGAATGTGTACGCGGCGCGCGAAGCGGCAGCGTAGCAGGGAGGCTCTGTCTGTCATGTCTGGATGGAAAGGTCCGATCCGCCAGGTCGGCGAGTGCCGGTGGGAAATACCCTCCGATTACAAGAAGGGGATGAGGACGACCGGGCTCATCTACGCCGGAGGGAAGATGATCAAGGACATCCTGGCGGACCAGGCTCCCGAGCAGGTGGCCAATGTGGCCTGTCTGCCGGGGATCGTCGGGTCGTCCATGGCCATGCCCGACATCCACTGGGGCTACGGCTTCCCCATCGGCGGGGTGGCCGCTTTCGGCCCTGAGGGAGGAGTCATCTCCCCGGGCGGGGTCGGCTACGACATCAACTGCGGGATGCGCCTTCTGCGCTCAGACCTGAAGTGGGACGAGGTCGCCCCCCGCATCACCGCCCTAATGGACGACATGGCCAGGAACCTGCCGGCCGGCGTGGGGTCGGAGGGTCCGGTGAAGCTGACGCGTGATGACCTCGACGACATCCTCGTCCGCGGGGCGGCCTGGGCCGTCGAGAAGGGCTACGGCTGGCCGGAAGACCTCGGGTGCCTCGAGGAGAGGGGCGCCCTCGACGGCGCCGACCCGGCCGCGGTGAGCCCGGAGGCCAAGAAGAGGGGCCGGCCGCAGCTCGGGACGCTCGGCTCCGGCAACCACTTCGTCGAGGTCCAGGTCATAGAGGACGTCTACGACGAAGAGGTGGCGCGGGTCTACGGCCTTGAACGAGGCCAGGTCGTGGTCATGGTCCACTCGGGCTCGCGCGGGCTCGGGCACCAGATCTGCACGGACTATCTCAAGGTCATGGACCGGGCCGTCTCGAAGTTCGGCATCTCTCTTCCCGACCGCCAGCTGGCCTGCGCCCCCCTCGACTCCGAGGAAGGGCGCTCCTACTTCGCGGCCATGGCCGCGGCGGCCAACTACGCCTGGGCGAACCGGACCGTCCTCGCCAACTGGGTGAGGGAGTCCTTCGCCAGGGTCTTCGGCAGGTCCGCACGGGAGCTGGGACTCCGCACGGTCTACGATGTCGCCCACAACATCGCCAAGTTCGAGCGGCACGCGGTCAAGGGCCGGGACGGCACGCCGCGCGAGATGACGGTGTGCGTCCACCGCAAGGGGGCCACCCGCGCCTTCCCGGCCGGTCACCCGGAGGTCGGCGAGAACTACCGCGAGGTCGGCCAGCCGGTCCTCATCCCGGGCAACATGGGGACCCGTTCCTACGTGCTGGTGGGGACCGAGCGGGCCCTCGCCGAGACCTTCGGCTCGACCTGTCACGGGGCGGGCCGGCGGCTGTCCCGCTCGGCGGCCAAGAAGCGCGTCAGAGGCTCGGAGCTCAGGCGACAGCTCGAGGCCAAAGGCATCGTCGTGAGGTGCGATTCCAACGCCGGGCTGGCCGAGGAGGCGCCCTTGGCCTACAAGGATGTCGACTCTGTGGTCGAGGCGGCCGAGAGGGCCGACCTGTCGCGGCGCGTCGTGAGGATGCGGCCGGTCGGCGTCCTGAAGGGTTAGCCCGGCTTGGCCCTGGCCGGACGCCGAGAGGACCGGCGCACGGCCGGTCCGGCCGGGTTGCGCATCACGGAAAGGGGAGGGTTTCGGATGACGGTGGGCACGGCAAAGGCCCAGGACGAGGACAGGACCGAGGCCGGGAGGGCCGACAAGGCCGAGAAGGGGACCTGGCGCGTGAAGAAGGGCCTGGCCGAGATGCTCAAGGGCGGCGTGATCATGGACGTCACGACCCCTGAGCAGGCCCGGATCGCCGAGGAGGCCGGCGCCGTCGCCGTCATGGCCCTCGAGCGGGTACCCGCCGACATACGGGCCGCGGGGGGCGTGGCCCGCATGGCCGACCCGGCGGTCATCCTGGAGATCATGGAGGCCGTCACGATTCCGGTCATGGCCAAGGCCCGCATCGGGCACTTCGTCGAGGCGCAGATCCTCGAGGCCCTCGGTGTCGACTACATAGACGAGAGCGAGGTCCTCACCCCCGCCGACGAGGAGCACCACATCGACAAGCACAGGTTCAAGGTGCCGTTCGTTTGCGGAGCGAGGGACCTGGGGGAGGCCCTGAGGCGCATCGCCGAGGGGGCGGCCATGGTCCGCACCAAAGGGGAGCCGGGGACCGGGAACGTGGTCGAGGCCGTCCGCCACATGCGGGCCATGATGAGCGAGATCCGCAAGCTCGCCGGCATGGCCGAGGACGAAGTGGCCGCCGAGGCCAAGAGGCTCGGCGCCCCTCTCGAACTGGTCCGTGAGGTGAAGAGGCTCGGCCGCCTCCCGGTCGTGAACTTCTCGGCCGGCGGCATCGCCACACCGGCCGACGCGGCCCTGATGATGCAGCTCGGCGCTGACGGCATCTTCGTCGGGTCGGGCATCTTCAAGTCCAAGGACCCTGAGGCCCGGGCCCGGGCCATAGTCCGGGCGACGACCCATTACAACGAGCCCGAGGTCCTGGCCGAGGTCTCCAAGGGCCTGGGCGAGGCCATGCGCGGCATCGAGATAGCCACCATAAGGCCGGAGGAGCGGATGCAGGACCGCGGGTGGTAGCCCCCGAGGCGCGGCGGACCCGGAAGAGGAGGACGGACGTGGGGACGACAGGCACCGTTCGTATCGGTGTTCTCGACCTGCAGGGAGCGGTGTCGGAACATCTCGAGGCGGTCGAGGCGGCGGGGGGCGCCGCCGTCCCGGTGAAGCGGCCGGAGCAACTGGCCGGCCTTGACGGCCTCATCATCCCGGGCGGAGAGAGCACGACCATCGGGAGGCTCATGGAGGAGTACGGTTTCACGGAGGCCGTCCCCGAGGCGGCCGGGGAAGGACTCGCCGTCTACGGGACATGCGCCGGCCTCATCGTCATGGCCCGGGAAATAGAGGACGGCGTGCCCGGTCAGCCCTGCCTCGGGCTCATGGACATCGGTGTGGTGCGCAACGGGTTCGGCCGTCAGGTCGACAGCTTCGAGGCCGACCTCGTCCTCAGGGGCCTGCCGGGGGGCCCGTTCCGGGGGGTGTTCATCCGGGCCCCGTACGTGAAGAGGCTCGGGGCCGGCGTCGAGGCCCTGGCCGACTTCGACGGCAAGGTGGTCATGGTCAGACAGGGCCGCTGCCTTGCCACCGCCTTCCACCCCGAGCTGACCGGTGACCCTCGTGTCCACCAGTACTTCCTCGAGATGGCGGCGCGGGCGGGTGAAGGCCGGTGAGCTCCGGCTCCCCCCGCGGGCGGGGTTCGGACGCCGGGGACCCGGGAGGCGCCGGGGAGACCCAAGACGGCGAACACGACTACGCCGTCACCGCCCTCACGACGGACGGCCGGGTGCGCGTCCTCGCCGCCCGCACGACCCGCCTGGTGGAGGAAGCGCGCCGCCGGCACGGCGCCTCGCCGACGGCTGTCGCCGCCCTGGGGCGCGTCCTCACGGCTGCGGCCCTCCTGGGACTCACCTTGAAGGACCGCGGGACGGTGACCCTGCGCCTCGTCGGTGACGGCCCCATCGGTGGTCTCATCGCCGAAGCCGACGCGGAGGGCAACGTCCGCGGCTACGCCAGGAACCCCCGGGCGGACCTCCCTCCCACGTCCGACGGTAAGCTCGATGTCGGCGGGCTGGTCGGCCGGAACGGTTTCTGCAGCGTCATCCGTGACATGGTCCTGAGGGAGCCCTACGTGAGCACGTCCCCCCTCGTCTCGGGCGAGGTGGGTGAAGACCTCACCCGGTACCTGGTCGACTCCGAGCAGACCCCGGCCGCGGTGGCCCTGGGCGTTCTCGTCGGGAGGTCGGGCGTCACCGCCGCCGGCGGACTCTTCGTCCAGCTCATGCCCCCGCCCGCGTCGGAGCACCCGGCCGCGCGGCGGGAGGATGCGGCGACCACGGCCCGTCTTGAGGCGTCCCTGGGCCGGATGGCGTCCGTCAGCCGCCTCGTCGAGCAGGGGCTCGGACCCGAGGACCTGGCCGAGAGGGTCCTGGCCGGCCTACCCCACCGGATTCTCGCGAGAAGGCCGCTCCGCTTCCGCTGCCGCTGTAGCCGTGACAGGGCTCAGGGTCTCCTGGCCGGCATCGCTCCCGATGAACTCGAGGAGCTCAGGGCGTCCGGAGAGGGGGCCGAGCTCACCTGCCGGTTCTGCGGCGAGGTCTACCGGTTCTCGGCCGCGGACGTGGAGGAAGCGGCCGCAGAGCCATGGAGGGGGGATGA